>ERZ772872.2140-NODE-2140-length-16579-cov-3.228698_pt1 | contig 16579 bp, 10 predicted proteins | sample MGYA00512132_ERZ772872 | MGnify/ENA primary metagenome ERZ772872 (study PRJEB29015, sample SAMEA2737724) | human gut metagenome | biome: human gut; feature: human-associated habitat; material: faeces | place: China | collected 2012 ...
AAGCTCCAGCTCGGCATTCTTCTGCTCCAGAGATTCCTTATAAGCCTGCTCGGACTTCTCCTGCCGGAGCTGGAATTTCCGGGCGGTGCTCCAGCGGAGCCCCAGGACCAGCACCAGGATCAGGATATACGCAGCCAGAGCCATCGTCAGGTTCGGCGAGGTGGCGCTGTCGATCTGCCTGGCGGGAACGTATGCGTAAAGATAGTAATTCCGCCCGTGGCTATACATGCCGTAGTACTGCCCTAAACCATTTCCGACGTTCACAAATGTCAGCTTTTCCGACTGATTGCCCTTTCGGATCGACTGGATCAGCTGATCGTCGGAAACGTCCTTTCCGATGAGCTCCGGGTCATTGGACGCCTCCACCCGGCTCCCCTTTACCACAAGGAAGGTTGCCACGGTGTCGACGTCATAGCCGTTCAGCAGAGTCTGGACGGACAGGACGGACTTCTGGGAAAAGGGCGCCTGCGTATGGCGGTAGGCCAGCACCGCGCCGGTGTTATTGGCGCAGCTATGTACAGCGATATCGGCATAGGTGCCGTCCTCCAGATATACCCGCTTCACATAGGTCTTCTGGGGATGGTCGATGACGTCAAGGACCGGCGCCCGTTCCAGATCGGTCCGGAGCCGGGCATAGCCGATGCCGTGCTCCGTGTACTCGCACACCACGTTCCCCTGCTGATCCAGTACGGAAATTCCTGTAAGCCACAGCTTGTCGGCATACGCCTCCAGCTCCGCCTCGCTGCAGTCCAGAGAGATCTCCTCCAGCGTCCGAATGACGGTACTGCCCCGCATCAGGCTTTTGGCGACGGCAATATTGTTGTAGTTCACATAGCTGTCCGTCTGATCCTTGATAAATTCGACTGTGGTCGTCAGCCGTTCCTCGCACCGACGGATATCCGCCTTGTGGGAGGAGGTGTACACCACGCTCAAAGCAATGATCCCCACCGCAAGACAGGCATACCAGAACCTTGCGCTGAACATGCTCTGTGTTTTTTTACTGCCCAAGGCTCTCTACCTCCAGATAGGTTTCGGGGTGCTCCAGATATCTGCCGAGGATCTCCTGCAGAGTGCCGTCCTGCCGCATCTGGGCAAAGGTCTCCGTCAGCCTTTGGGCCAGCCCCCGGTTATCATTGTTGGAAAAGGCGACGCCGATCCCGGTGACCAGCAGTGGCTTGTCCAGAATACGGAACTCCGCCCCGTAGTCCTCCATATATTGCAGAATGGCCATCTCATGGGTGGCAACAGCGTCCACATAGCCGCAGTCCAGCGCGGCGTACTGCACGCCCCGGTCCTCCAGGCTGATGATGGCCCCGAACTCCGGGATATCGGCGATCCGGTGGTGGAGGAACAGATCCTCCGGCTTTCCGGTGGACTGCACGGCGATGGTCTTTCCGGCCAGATCGCCCATGGTGTAAATATCGCTGCCCGCATCCACGGCGATCACCTGACGGCTGATCGCGTAGGGCCCGGCCCACTGGTAGTCATGCTCCCGGCCGCTCATGGAAAAGCAGCCCCAGATGCAGTCGATCTCGCCGCTGTCCACCAGTGTTTTCTTCTGTTCCCAGTCGATGGTGGTGAACACCGCCTGATACCCCATCCGCCGGAAGGCCTCCGTGGCGATCTCCACATCGATGCCGGTGGGGTCGCCGTTATCGTCCAGATAGACGTAGGGCGGGTAGGTATCGCTGCCGATGATGATCTCGGGGAGTGCGGGTTCCGGCTGCTGTGCGCCGCAGCCGCAGAGCAGCCCCACGGACAGCAGACAGGTCAAAAAAAGTGCTGTGATGCGTTTCATGTATCTCGTTTTCCTCAGTTTCAAAGCAATTCCCGCAGCGTTTCCCGCAGGATCTCCGTATTGATGGGCTTGGCGATATGGCCGTTCATTCCCACGTTGAAGGCCTTCTGCCGGTCCTCGGCAAAGGCGTTGGCCGTCATGGCCACAATGGGAATCCCGGCCTTTTCCTTATCCGGCAGGCCGCGGATCGCCAGCGTCGCCTGATAGCCGTCCATATTGGGCATCTGAATGTCCATCAGGATCAGGCCGTAGGTCCCGGCCGCCTCATGCTGATACCGGTCCACGCAGTCGGCGCCGTCTACGGCCCGATCCACCGTAAAGCCCATATCCTGCAAAAATGCGGTGGCGATCTCCGCGTTTAGGTCATTGTCCTCCGCCAGTAGCAGCCGCTTCCCGGTAAAGCAGTGGTCAGTCTGCTCCTCCGTCCCGGCGGGCTTCTTCTCACAGTGCGTCTGATCCGCCAGCTTATGGGTCAGCGTCACGGTGAATTTCGACCCCTTTCCCTGCTCGCTTTCCACGGTGATCGTGCCGCCCATCAGTTCCACGAGGCTCTTGACGATGGGCATACCCAGTCCGGTTCCCAGCACTTTGCCCGCAGTGGTGTTCCGTTCTCTGGAAAAGGGCTCATACAGGTGCGGCAGGAACTGTTCGCTGATACCGATGCCGGTATCGGCCACCTCGGTACGCAGCGTCACATACCCCGGCCGGGCGCAGGGCAGCTCCTCGGTGGTGACCGTGACGGTCCCGCCGGGTGGGGTGTACTTGACGGCGTTGCTGATCAGGTTTGTAAAGAGCTCCTGCAGCTTTGTAACGTCGCATAGAATATCCAGCTTCGTCGCCTTCTGCACTCTGGTCAGTGTCAGATTCTTTTTCCGGGCCTCCCCCTGGAAAACGGCGACGATCTTGCCGACGACATCTCCCACGCGGTTGTAGTCTTCATTCAGTTCCAGCCGCCCGCTCTCGATCTTCGCCATGTCCAGCACGTTGTTGATGATGGACAGCAGCAGGCTGCCGGACTCCTCGATCATCTCCTGATAGTGGAGCAGCTTGGGGTCCGTCAGTTCCTTCCGCATCAGGTGCGCGTAGCCCAGAATGGCGTTCATGGGCGTGCGGATGTCATGGGACATATTCAGCAGGAAGGCGGTCTTGGCCTCGTTGGCCTTTTCCGTCGCCTGATAGGCGATCTTCAGCTTCTGGCGTTCCAGCTCCTGCCGCTTTTCCTTGGTGACGTTTCTGGTCACATAGAGGATGTTGGTGACCTGTCCGGCTTCATCCCGCCGCTTTTCGATAAACCGGGCCATGTACCAGTTGCCGTTGGTGGCTAAATAGTCCATCCCCACCGTATCGGTATCCGCCAGCCGGTCCGGCACCGTGGACAGGTCGAAGAACTGCCGGACCGCCATCCGGTACTCCGGGTCCACAAAGGTGCTGCACAGCTCGTTCAGCTTCTGCTGGGCCATGCCCCGGTGTCCCGTCAGGCGATGTACGGAGTTGTCGCTGGAGATCTCCTCATAGAAGTCCTCTTTCAGATCGATCCGGAAAATGGAGAAATACAGCCAGCTCACAGAGGAGATGATCTCGTGGTCCAGCTCCGCCTCCTGCCGGGCGGTCTGCGCCTCCCGCAGAGCCCGCTGGAAGCGCTCCCGCGTCTCATGCTTTTCATCGGTGTTGACGAAGATCCCGTCAAAAAACTCCGGGGACCCGTCCGCCCGGCGGGACAGGCCGCCGGTGGTGTGGAACCAGTGGTAGGTGCCGTCCTTGTGGCGCAGGCGGTATTCCACGTCAAAGGGCTGCTCCCCCGTGGTATCCTCCACCACCGCTTCGTAAGCGCTCAGTACCCGCGCCTCATCCTCCGGGTGGAGCTGTCTGGTCCACGCTTCAAAGGCATTGGGAAACTCCTTTTCCGAGTGGAAGCCCAGCATCTGCCGCAGCGTGTCGGACCATTCCACGGAGACCCGCTCCCACCGTTCATTGAACGTCAGGTGCCAGGCGCCGGAGGACATGGACTTGTGGATATTCCGGAAGGAGACGATCTGCTCCTCCAGCTTTTTCCGATAGGTGTCCTCCTTCCAGGAGTTCCGCAGAAGCAGGGCGCACTCGCCTGCCTCGTCGATGGGCAGGCAGTCGATATACAGATGAAATTTCCGCGCCTCGTCCCGCACCTCCAGTCTTGCGGGGCTCTTTTCAAAGGCCGCCGTATAAAACGGTCCCATCCACTCGCTTGCGCCATCCGGGCGCAGCGTCAGGAAGCTGTTGCTCACCAGCTCTGCCCGGGTCCGCCCCGTCAGCGTTTCCAACGCCTGATTGCAGCAGAGAAAGCTCCAGTCTGCCGGACGGCCGGTCTCATCCAGCTCCACGCGGATAATGCCAAAAGGCAGGGAGCTGTCTTTGAACATGGTGATCAGGGCTTCTTTTCCGCAATTCTGCACCGCAGTCTCCACCTTCCTGTTTCGATTGAATATTCATGCTTATTTATCGCGGATTTTTATATTTTCTTCCATTTTCGGGGGGGGGTGATATGTTCCCCTTCTGTATAATATTTCTCTTTATTTTCATACATCAGGTAGTCCGCCTGACGGATGGCCTCCGCAAGGGGATGCACGCCGCTGACGCCGCCGATGCTGACGGACAGGTGCAGCTCCGGATACTCCGGAATGACGATCCGGCGGACCGCCTCCCGGATCTCGTTCTGCTTCCGCGCAAAAATATGCTCGTCCATTTTGGGGAACAGCAGCAAAAATTCATCGCCGCCGTAGCGGATCAGCGTATCCGTACTGCGGATGCAGGAATGGATCGCGGCGGCAATGTCCCGCAGGACGGTGTCTCCGGTCTGGTGGCCGTAGACGTCATTTACCTGCTTGAAGCTGTCCACGTCGATGATCGCCACATGCTCCATGCCCTCCAGATGGGAGCGGTAGGACTCAAAATACCGCCGGGCATAGGTGTTCGTGAGCGGGTCCATGAACAGCTCCATGTTCTCGGCCCGGCTGTGATCCAGCAGAAGCCGGGTGCCGTTGGCGTCGATCCAGCGGCCCTCACTCAGCTTGGACAGCATTTCCAGCACACAGGGCATCCCATTCAGGCACAGGTATTTGGAAATGACGAAGTACATATCCGTATTGGTAAATTCCAGCTTGTTCAGGGTCGTTTTCTGGGCAAATGCCCGGGAGGAAATGCAGTTGGCGCAGCTGCGGTCGTTGTCCCAGAAGGCCGCACAGTGGCTGCCGTTGGGATGGAGAACGCCCTGCTCGTCCAATTCCAACACGGAATTGGTAGTGGGGTCTACAAGGCGGACAACATCGAATACCATTCTCAGACGGCGCATCTCCGCCGCGAGGGCCTGCGTGCCGTCCTCCGTATTCACGTCCGCGGCCGACAGCAGCAGCGGCTTTTTGACGGAGAGCTGCGGGTCCACCAGTTGACCCACGGCACCCACATAGTGCTCCGGCTGCCGGTCGGACCACAGCGTCCGCACCCGCAGGTCGCACCAGTGATGCTCCGTGCCGCAGGGCAGCAGCAGGCTCACGGAAAATTCCGGTGTTTCCTTGGTCGTGGCAGCCATCGCCTCCTGCAGCCGGTGGAAATCCTTCTGACTCAGGCGGTAGAAGCACTCCGGGTGAGCAGCGTTCTTCACCGTATGGCGGTACTGGGGCGGTTCATCCCAATTGGTGATGTCCGCCAGACCGGAAAGCGCATCGAACTCAAACTGGATCCCGCCGCTGCAGGACGCGAAGAAGTCGATGCGCTCCTGCAAGGACTCCAGTATCCGCTGCACCCGGTCATTCCGCGGCAGATCGGCCCGGGCCAGAAGCTCATCGGACAGCCGGTTCACCTCCAGCCGGTAGGGATCTCCGTCCAGCGGGACATGGGACGTAATGCGGAGCCGGGGCGATACGTCCGCCAGGCATTCCAGCAGCAGCGGATTGAAGGCGCCGCACTCTCCGCCCAGGATCATGGCGATGGCCGTATCGTGATCAAAGGCTTTTTTGTAGCACCGCTCGCTGGTCAGCGCGTTGTAGACATCTGCCAGTGCCACCACCTGCGCGGCGATGGGGATCCGTTCTCCCCGCAGCCCGTCCGGGTAGCCGTGGCCGTCCCACCGCTCATGGTGCCAGCGGCAGATCTCCAAAGCGTAACGGAACAGCGGCTTTTCCTGTCCGAAGGTCATCTGCTCCAGGATCACCGCGCCGGCTGCCGCGTGGGTCTTCATCACGGCGAATTCCTCCGAGGTCAGCTTCCCCGGCTTATTCAAAATCTCCTCCGGAATGGTGATCTTGCCGATATCATGGAGGGCGGAAGCCGTTTTGATCAGGGCGATGTCCTCCTCGGAGAGATGGTAGTCCTTCGTCTTCTTTACCAGCTGGCGGAGCAGCAGCTCCGTTATGCTGCGGATGTTGCGGATATGGTCGCCGCCCTCATGGTTGCGGAACTCCACCACATGACTGAGAATTCCCACCATCAGGTTGCTGTTTTCCTCTTTTTCCCGGATCTGGTCGGAAACCAGATACATCAGCCGCTTCTGGTTGGCATAGAGCTTCAGGGTATTTTCCACGCGGTGGCGCACGATAAAGGTGTCGAAGGGGCGGCGGATATAGTCCGTAACGCCCATGGCGTATGCCTGCTGAATGGCCTGATTGGTCTCATCGGTGGAGATCATGATGACCGGGATCTCATCGATCCACCGGAAGCGGTTCATCTGCTCCAGCACCTGAAAGCCGTTCATCTCCGGCATATTGATGTCCAGCAGCATCAGATCCACCGTCAGCTTCTTTTCCATCAGCCGGACAGCCTCCCGCCCATTTTGAGCCTCAATATAGCGATACTGCTCCCCCAGGATCTCCATCAGCATCATGCGATTCAGTTCCGAATCGTCAACGATCAAGACCGTCTGTCGTTCCATACAGCCATCCCCTCCTGCTTCCGCTTGCAAAAAAGCGTGTCAACGCCCGCTTTTTGTTTTTGTATATTCATGCACCGCAGGTCTTCGCCGCGATGTACCGCGGCGACGGCCTGCTTCCCTCCCCCGGTCAGTCCACTGCCCGGAGAAGCTCCACCGTTCTGTTGTACGCCTGCGCCAGCTGGTCGTAAAGTGCTTCGCTGCCATCCAGCCGTCCGGCCCGCAGAAGCTCCGTCAGCTCGCTGGCCGGGGCGGTCAGATGGGAGAAGCCCAACGTCAGACACAGGCCCTTGATGGTATGCGCCGCCCGGAACGCCGTTTCCACGTCGCCCTGTTCCAGCGCTTTCGTCAGCTCCGCAAAGCTCTTGTCCTCCGGGAACTTCACGGCGAATTTCCGGATCATGGCTTCGCTGGGAATTCGCTGGGAGATCTCCTCAAAATCCGCGCCCATCGCCTGATAACACTGCTTGATCGTCATTTTTGTGCCCCCATATCTGCTGTCAGCAATTTTATGAATGCAACATTGTAACCACCGGCATAACCGGTGGTTACAATGCTGTCTAATTCGTCTCCTGATTGATCTGCTTCACCTGAAAATCGGCCTCGGCCAGCTTGGTGTCCCGCCGGTCCTTGATTTGGAACGCAACGGTAAAAATCCTTTTCGTACCATCATATTTTACGGAAAAGTCTTGGACCTTCAAGCCCTCCGGATAGGCGTATACACCCAGCAATTTATTTTCTCCCAGATACACCTGACCGCTGTCAGAATTCACGGTAAAAATATTCTCAGCCGTACCTTTCACATAGCCCACGCCCTGAATAAACACCGCGTCGATCTCCACCGTGCAGTAGCGCAGCTTGTCGCTGATGGCGGTGGTCAGCGTGGAGCAAAGCTCCTGGGCCTGAGAGTCCGCCATGGAAATGCGGAAGCTCCGCACCGCAGCATTGGCCCCCACCGCCACAAGGCTGCTGAACAGCAGCACGATGATCACCGTGCAGAGCATCTCCGTCAGGGTCAGGCCGTTTTGATTCCGCAGTTTTTTCATGACCCGGCCCCCGCTTTATCGTGGCTGTAATAGTAATAGCCGTTGCTTTCGTAGAGCGACACCGGGCCGGAGCCGGTTTGAGTTTTATCAGTGCTTTTCAGTTCAGCTTTCTTGCCGTCTATTTTTGTTGCCTCTTCATACCGGAACATAACATTCGTGTTCCGGGTCTTGGCGTTGATCTTTTCCGCCATGACCACAGACGTGGCCAGAATGCCAAAGGCCAGCACGGCGATCAGGATGGAGACCAGCGATTCGATCAGCGTTTCGCCCCGGTTGTCTCGCAGCTTGTTCATGCGCCCGCCCCCTTGTCCGTAATGCCTTTGACAATCTTCGGAGATCCCCATGTGATGATGGTCTTGTAAGTGCTCACATATTCTTCCTCGGCGGGAAGCGTATCCAGCCCCTCTGTTGTCAGCGTCCCCTGCATGGTCAGGGTCATGCGGCAGTCGTCCCCCGTTTTGCCGTTCTCCTGTACCAAAGACAGCTCAACCTGAATTTTACCATCCGCCTGCGCCGAAAATTTCGCCTGCACTTGTTTCAAATCGGGGGCGTTATCCAGTGTTACGGTGATGGTATCGTCACATTTCTGAAAGCTGGCATAGAGAACATTTCTATTGTCGCTATTTTTTACGCAGGCGGTGAGCCATGCCTGCATGGGACCCGGGAAAGGCGGGTTTGGCTTTACATCAAGGGTGCGTGTCTCCGTATACGATGTCACAGTTCCCTGTTCATCCCGGTTAGCCTCGCGTTTGACCGTCAAAGTCCGCTCATAGGTTTGCCCGTTGATGCTGTCTCGGATCAGCTCCGCGGCGGAGCTGACCGTCAGGTAATTCTGCTGGGCTTCCCGGTCACTTTTCATGTGGTGGGCGGCGCTGACGGCAGCCGTCAGGATCGCCGCACCAACCGCCATGGCCAGCAAAATGAGCAGGAGGGCCATCAGGATCGTAGCGCCGCTGTTGTTTTTTAACTTTTTCATCCGGATCGCCCTCCTTTCTTCTCATTTTCCCGGAAAATCCGACGGCAAACGCCGTCCCATTGTGTTTGCTCAGCCTCCGCCGCTTATTTCCTTGACCGTTACCGGCAGGATCGCCGTGGCGGTGTAGTCCTTGCCGCCCACTTTGCAGGTCGCTGTGATGCGGAGCTGCGTTTCTCCCGCGGCAACGCCCGTGACCGTGATCTCATCACCAACAGGCTCGGTAACCTCTGCCACCGCCGGGTCATCACTGGTGACTGTCCAGGTGGCTGTATGCGCTTGATTCTTCTTGTCAACAGCCTTGAGTTGGACGGTCTTTTCGTTTCCAACGTTCAGTTCAACGCTTTCCGCTCCCAAGTTCACCTTCAGATCAGCTGTGACCGTGACCATCAGCCGGGCGGTGTAGTCGCCGTACTTCGCGATCACCTCGGCTGCGCCGGTCCCTTCGCCTTTCAGCGTGACCGCAAAGTCACCCGTTTCGTTTTTGGTAGCCTTTGCCGTGACCACGCCCTCGGGGCTGTAAGTGAATTCCAGCGATTTCGTCCCTGTCCCCTCGGGTACATTGAACAGATTCAGTTTCAGTTCCTTCGTGGCCCCGGAGGACGGCACATAGTCCGCGATCAGATCCAGAGAGACAATACCCTCGTTCCAGAGCATACCCACCTTGGGCCATGCGCCGTAGTGGAGGTTGACCGTCACCCCGGTGCTGTCCGTTCCCCGCAGCACGGTGGGGAAGGGATAATCCTGCCCTTGCAGAGCCGCGTCACTGCCGGGGAAGCTGTACTTGCCGTGGATCGTGGAGCCGTTTTCCATATTGGTGACCCAACCGAACCCATTGCCCAGCTTTTTCTGGAAGTTGTTGGCTGTCTTGTCGCTCCGGTTCGACATCTGGGCGTAGGTGCGTTCCGTCAGGCCGATGCTGTAAATTTTATCCTTGCCGCTTCCCCACATCACGCTCGCCATATCTCGCAGGTCGCCCTGGAGCATACACTTCCGCGCGGCCTCTTGCGCAGTGTTTGACGTCCCGCCTCCGTAAACATCGGCAAGCGAGCTTTTCGCCGAATCACCCTTTGCTCGCAATGCATTGGAGAAATCGATCTTCGCACTGTCAGCAAGATAGTAGCAGTTTTGGATCGTCAGCCGCTCCGCCTGACCAAATCTGTCCGCAACGCTGCCGATGAGGCTGATACCATTGATCGTTCCCTCCAGCTTCGGGAAGATCACATAGGTGTAGCAGTTCTTATAGGTCGGCTGACCGTCAATCACACTGGTGCTGCCGGTAAAGTTCACGAAGTTGGACGAGAAACCGCTGCCGCCGATGCCGCCAAGGAAAATATACGTAGCCGGACTTGATCCCCCACTCATATTGAAGGTGGTATTGTTCGTAAACTGAAGTGTTTTTGCGTCAAGTAGGCTTCCGCTTTCGTTTCCAACACGCTCGCGGAGCGTTTCATTCCCCACAGTGATCGTACCGCCGGAGTAGCAGTCCGTCACGCTGTAGCGCACACCGCCAGCTATACCGCCCACGCGGACAAATGTGCCGTATTGCGGCGCGTTCAAGGCGCCGTTTTCATTGTTATCACGGTGGGTGCAGTTAATCTGAATGTCCACCACTGCGGTGCATTTCATCAGGTTAACGTTGGAAACACCGATCAAACCGCCGACTACCGCCTCACCAAGCTGCTGTTTATTTTTGCTGTTATCAGCAACGGTATAACCTGCGATGGCGCAGTTCTGGATGGTACTCTTGCCAAGATTGTCTTGATAATCATAAGCGATGCCCACCAAGCCGCCCAACGCATAGGCGCACTGATACTGGTCTTCATTCCGTGTACTTGTGCCCTTCGGCGTATAACCTGTGCTGCGCTGGATCACACCATCGTTGTCGCTATAGAGCATGATGTTTTCGATCGTTGCGCCTGCCGTGGTGCCAAATACGCCCACATTGTAGCAGTAGGAATCGATGGCGATGTTCTTGATGTAGTAGTTCCCGCCATCATACTTCCCGCCAAACCACGTACGCAGCATGATGTTATAGCCGTCGACCTCCTCCACCGCGCCGGCAATGGGGTGGAACACGGTATTCTTTGTGCCATTCGTCGGATCGCTCAGGTCTGCACCGTTGACATCGTGGGTCTGGCTCCAACTGTGTGCTGGACGCGTTCCGCTCTCCGTCTGCACTGTCCATACGTCTTCATACACGTAGTGCCAATCTTTCCATACCCTCTTCGTTGTCTTTGTTGCGGTGTTATATTGCAGATAGGGGAAGGTTTTATAAGTCGACTCCGTGACCTTGCGGTCGACGCTGCCCGTGCCGTTGAAATAGCTCCAGTTGATGAATTGCAGCTGCTTCACGGAGCGGATCTGGTACGGCTTTTTCGCATCCTTCTTGCCGAGGGTCTGTGCGTCATTGCTTACATCCCCGACCGGGCAGTAGGAATCTCCGAAGAAGGGGCAGACGGCATACTCATACGTCTGCGTCCCCTGCTTCAAGGTCCATGTGCCGTTGGCGGTGTCGGAGGATTCCAGCCGCAGACCGTCCACGCCGGTCCGATAGCAGGTGAAGGTATAGCCGGACACCTGCTTGGCAAGCGCATCCGCCACGTCCTTTTTCACATCGCCCAGCTGGAAGGTGCCTTTTTCCATAGTGGCCTTTAGCGTGACATCCACGGTATCCTTTTTCTGGTAGTAACCGTAGCCGAAATCGGTGATCTTGCCGCCGTCATCGTGGGCGGTGCAAAGGCTGCTGCCCTCCTTGCGGGTATTTTCGGTGAAGCCGATGTAGGAGAAGTGGTAGCCGCTATTGGCGCCGCCCTCCTCCTTTTCCCAATAGACCATGCCGATGGTTCCCATGTCCGCGTCGGTGACCCAGTCGCCGTAGTGGACGGGCTTCTTGTCCGCAGCGGTGACGCTGCTGGGATAGGGATACACCTTTTCAGAGGGGTCCGTATTCTGATGGTTGATGCTGTGCGCTGGATCATCAACCGCGGCAAAGCCGTCCAATTCCGAAGCCAGATTTTTCATCTGCCCATGATCCCGTGGCTGCGCACCGGAGGTGTCCGCCTTGTAATCGTACAGGCGCACCGCTCCGGCAAAGGTATGGGTACTGCCGTTGAGGTAATAGCACTTGGTCACGCTGCCCAGATCCGTGGAGAAGCCGTTGACGTCCGCGCCCGTCACCGCGTTCAGATCCATGGCGCAGTAGCAGTTCCGAATAACGCCCCGGTTCTCTCCCGCAAAGCCGGAGATCACAGCGCTGCCGCGGATCTCCGTCAGCTTGATACTACCAATAGCATAACTCTGACGGATCTGGCCGCTGCCGTCGTTCATACCCACCAGACCGCCGGCACAATAGCTCTGGGCATAGGTGCTGGTGCCGGTGATGCTGGGAATATCGGCGCTGCATGCCTGGATCAGGCCCTCATTGAAGCCCACCAGACCGCCGAGGTAGTAGGTGCTGCCGCTGTAGGCATTTCCGGACAGCCGATAGCCGGAAACGGCGCAGTTTTTGATCGTGCCGCTGTTTTTACCGGCCAATACGCCTGTATACACCGTTTTTCGCTGGACATTGCCGCCCAATTTGGACGTGGGGGCGTATTCCAGCGGCTCCTTCGTTGTCACAACGATGTTCTCCAGCGTTCTCTCCGTAAAACCGAACAGGCCGACGGCATGGCCGTCCTCCCCGCTGGCAAAGGAAACGCCGGTGATGATATGGCTGCCGCCGTCATAGCTGTGCTTAAAGGCAGTGGCTTCTGTCTGTCCGATGGGAGCCTGCTCCGTGACCGGTTTCCCGCCCTTGCCGTACTTTGTCCAGACATAGGTGCTGTAATCAATGTCCCGCTCCTGCTGGAAGGCGGCATCTTTGTGCAGAACCTTCTCGTCGGCGTATTTGTCGTAATATGCGCTCAGGTTATTGAGCTGCCGCGCCGTGCGGATGCTGACCAACTCCGGTGCTCCGGCGTTGGCCGCCAGCGCAGTCTTGGCAAAATGGGGGTTGTAGTAGTAGGCCTTGCCCGCCGCGCCGCCTACCATCAGCTTTGTGTAAAAGCTCGGCTTGCCATCGACCTGCGGCACCCCATCGACCCCCTGCACCAGCGCCGGAGGCAGGGGAAGCAGGTAGTAGGTCTTTGTCTCGCCCTTGTCTGTGACCACAATGGTGATCGCATTGTCTTTGTCCAAAGGATACACTGTACTGCCGTCCGTCACGGTTACAGCATCAGTAGGCAAGTTCTTCTCATAGACTACGCCGTAGCCGTCGCCCTTCACCGTTTTGTCGGACAGTGCCTCAACGTTTGCGCCGAAGAAGCCGTAGTCGGTTCCGCCGTACCACTCGTAGTACACCAGTGCGCCGTTTTCAAACTCCGCCTTCCAGTCGCCGTAATGGGGCAGGTTTTTCAGCTTGGGATAGGAGTACAGCGTCAGGCCCAGACCACTCATCAGGTTGTAGGCATAGGTATCGCTGTTCTGTCTGGTGAAGGCGTTAGAAGTGTCAGAAGCGAACAGTTTCTCCGCGTCTGCGGCGTTCAACTCATGATAGTATTTCTTTTCGCCGATGGTAGGTTTTGCCGATCCGCCGAGATAGTACACATTCTTTGGGGAAGTACCGCTTCCCCCGCCGCTGGTATTGGCTGCCGTTCCGTATGTCAGGCTTTCTCCCGTCAGCGTCGCGCAGGCGCTGTATACATTTTCCAGTTCATTGCCGGTCAGGTCGCACGCTACAAGGCCCGCAGTAGTTTTGCCCACCAAGAAACCGGCGGCATAACAATCTGTGATTTTTAACGTTGCCGTAGCAACAACTCGCCAGCCAATCAAACCGCTGGCATAACCTGCATCCGTTTCAGTGGTATCCGGATCACTGTAAAGGTAGCAATTTGCATAGGAGTGGTCAAGAGAAATCCCTCCATGCCCTATGCCCACCAGACCGCCGGCAGCGGTTTTGCCCCGGATGACCGTGGCAGCCAGACTGTTTTGGATCGTTAGCGGTTTTTCCTCTGTGCTGCCCACCAGACCACCGGCCACCTTGCCGTCGATCCGCGTGTGCTTCGTGAAGATCTCGTCTCCGGGAATGTTTTTGTCCTTGACATTTTTCAGGTACACCTGACAGCCGTCGATCGTTGTCGTGCCGTTCAGCTTTCCAACCAAACCGCCGACATTTCCGCTGCCCTTAATCTGGGCGTCGGCCAAACGGATATTTTTCAATTCACCGGCAAAGGTCTCGAACAGGCCCGCATCGCCGGTCGTGTCGGTCGTGTCGACCGTCAGATCATAGATCACCGGGCAATAGCTTCCGATCTTACTGCGGTAGCTCTTGATCTGAGAATTTACGAGAGGCACAAAGTTCAGCTGCGGATAGAGCTCACCCCAGCTATCGCTTTCATCGCTCTTGAATTGGATATCCCGCTCCTGCACCGCGGCGGTGATTGCGGGCGTTTTTTTGTCGTTTTTTCGGTTTAAGCCGGAGTTCTCCTCCAGATTTTGCAGATGCCGTCCGTACTTAATCACCGCCGTCCGGCCGTCGGCTCCGCCGAGCCCGCCGGTTCCATGATCTCGGACCTCCGCAAACAGGCTGTTGGTGGTAACGGTCTTGGAGGTTCCCTGGATCTGGTTGTTACTTGTATCCTTCACCCGGATCGTCACCGTCAGGTCCTCACCGGGGATCAGGTCTTCAAAGCGCTCCTGCTGTCCGAAGCGCAGATTTTTTCCTGTACTGAGATTATCCAGCACCAGTGTTGCCGTGCAGAGGCCGTTTTCCGTTTTTACGGTGTCCACCGCACCATCTTCAATTTTAAATTCCTGAACGGTGTTGCCGGACTCACCCTTTATGACGGCATAAAATTGCGGCTTATTCCTGAGGTTGACCTTACAGGAGGCCACCACCAGCAGCTGATCCTTATTGATGACATCCACCGTAAGGTCCAGACTTTCGGTCGCCGCCGCGCCCACGGAGTCACCGCCGTAGTAGCCGATTTTAGCGCCCTTCTCCAGACGCTTGTTGCGGTAGCGCAGATCGTCGAAGTCGTTGAATTTTTCCGGTGTATAGTTCATGGTCTCCCGGCTGAAAAACACCGCGTAAACGCTGCCGCTGGAAGGATCGAACTCCACCACCCAGCTGCCGTTCCACAGGTCCGCCTCGGCCTCCGTCTCCGGATAGATCCAGGAAGCGGCAGAATTCTCGACCTCCTTGCTGTCAGAGGTCACGTAGGCCAGCGTGGTTTTCTTGTAGTTCGCCTCATCCGCGTCCTTTGGGATCATGTTCATCAGCTTGGCAGCGCCTGCCTCGTCGGCAGGTTGATAATAGCTGTCCTGACCGGCAGCCTGAAGCCGGGTCATCCGGTTCTGCACGGCGGAGAAGATCATCTCCGCCCGGCTGTCCAGCTCCGTCTGCCGAAGGTTTTTCTGAATTTTGGAGATCGGGATCATGGCCAAGGCAAATAAAATCACCAGGATCAATACCGTCACCAGCATCTCCATCAGCGAAAAGCCGCGCATATTGTTCCGTGTTGCCTTGTTTTTCATGGGGGTCCCTTTCTCCTCCGGCCTTCCGTCAGGAGGCCACCTCAAAATACGTAATCACCAGATCCGTCTGCACCAGATCCCGGTCCTGGCCCTGATTGGTCCGGATACTCAGATCGGAGATCTGGTTCATATTCTCGCTTTCGCTCAGGGCGTCCACAATGGCCCGCGCCTGCGCATAGGTATGGGTCTGGAAGCTCATGGTCACCGGCCGCAGAACGATGTAGCTGTCCTGCGTTGTGCTCTGGGAAAAGTCCAGAGAGTAGTCCACCGCAGAATCCAGAATGCGGTGAAGGTCCAGCATGAGCCTTCTGCTGTTGTCATACTGAGGGATCGTCCGCTCCTCGCCGGAGGCCCGGACTTCCTCGATCTTGCGCTGCATCTCCTGCTTCCGCGTCAGCAGGATCAGATCCTGCTCCAGCTCGCTCTGCTCCTGAGAGGTCGTGTCCTGATACTGGGCCACCTGATCCTGAATCGGCTCAAAGATCAGCTTGAAGTAGCCCAGGAAAATGACCAGAACCACCAAAATCAGCAGCAGGACCGTTTCCCGTCTTGTCAGTTCCCGGTTCATTCCGCCACCTCCGTTTCCGGCCGCAGATAGATCCTCACGGAGAAGCTCAAAACGGAAGCCACCCTGTTTTCCTCCGTGGAAGCCACATTCAGCTCCACGCTCTGCACGATGGGCTGCTCCTCCATCACGGCGAACATCTCGGAGATCTGGTCCAGCCGCATATCGGACATCTCCACCTCGGCAGCGTCATCCAGGATCTCAACGGAGAGCACCTTGCCGCGGGGCATCATCAGGTCCTCCACCAGATCCAGCACGTCCCGCCGGAGGACGGTGACCAGCTTGCCCTCGCTGTCCGCCATGCCGTCCAGAGAGCTGCTCCGGTACTCCGCCAGCACCTGCTCGTAGTCCGTCAGCTGCTCCTGACAGGCGGTGAGCTGGCTGTGGACCTTTCCGTAAGCGCTCTGGGCCTCGGACAGACGCCGGTACTGCTCCATCACGCCGAACCGGGCCACCAGACCCGCCATCAGCAGGATCACCGCCAGACCGATCACCAAGGTCAGCATTTCTCCGGTGCGCTTTTCCCGCTTGTTCATATTGATGCCCATCTTGCTGGGGCATTTGATCATTTTCCGGGGGGCAGCCCCGCTGGGGGCAGGCTCATAGGGGATGGCTTCCACCGGCTGCTGCGCCGGAACGGAGACCTCCTCCCGCTCTTTTTCCAGAATCATTTCAATCCTCCCTCACAGACGCTGCCGATGGCCCGCAGATACAGCCACGGCTCCTCGGCCGGGCGCATCCCCTCATCCAACAGCTCCTCGCCGCCCCGGACCGTCAGGTTCTC
>ERZ772872.2145-NODE-2145-length-16558-cov-3.562807_pt1 | contig 16558 bp, 16 predicted proteins | sample MGYA00512132_ERZ772872 | MGnify/ENA primary metagenome ERZ772872 (study PRJEB29015, sample SAMEA2737724) | human gut metagenome | biome: human gut; feature: human-associated habitat; material: faeces | place: China | collected 2012 ...
CTCCGCCATGCGCTGAAAATGCCGCAGAACACTTCGCGGGTTTACCCCGTCCTGCGCCCGCAGCAAAAGATCAAACTGGTATTTCCGCAGCTTCGGGGCAATCCACTGGCTCCGCGCCCGTGCGCCTGTCCGGTTGTGGGTCGCCCAATCGCTGCCCCCTTGGCCTTTCAGCCCGCTCGGTGTCAGGATGCGCCGGTCGCTCACCGTGAACGTCATGCCCATGTAGCTTCCCAATGCCACTTTTCGCCCCTCCTTACTTATCCGGCTTTCCCACCGCGCCGCTCATGTGCGTGTGGTTTACGAGGCTCACGCCGTTGATGGTGATGTCTCCGCTCGCCGCCGTTGCGTTGATCTCCGGGGCCGTCAGGCTGATTTTGGTGGGGCTTCCGATCTCCACATCCCCGGCCTCCGTCACCTTTACAGTTGCGCCGTTTATGGTGATCTCCGCGTCTCCGCCCTCCACCTCGATCTTTGCGCCTTTTTTTGCAGCGAATGTGTACTTGCCTCCCGCCGTCACGCTCAAAGCGCCTGTGGCCTCGATGCTCACAAAGGTTCCTGCCTCGATGCTCACCGTTGTCCCCGCCACGATGCCGACGCCGGTTTTGGCGTTCAGGCTCATGCTGGCGGCGCTGCTCTTGGCTTGAAACTGCCCGCCCGCCACAAGGCTGATTGCGCCTTTCGCCTCGTCGTATATCTCGCCGTTGCAGTTGCGCCCCGTCCGCCGGTTCACATACTGGGTGTAAACGCCGGTGTTCTCGTCGTAGCGCTCATAAGCCAGCCCCCTTCGTGCGGCGTACTCCTTTCGGAACAGGCCCTTGTAACCCTCCGCCGGGGTGTTGGTCTTGTTCCACACTGTTCCGGTGGTGGTTCCCGCCGCAGCTCCGTTGCTGTTGTGGCTCACGCTCACCACCTGCCCGATGCTGGGCATCTTGTACTCGCCGTTGCTGATGGCGTTGATCTGGCGGGTCACGCTTTTCCCCCGGTCAAAGTAGGTCACCTCATAAGTTCCCGCCTTATAGTCGATGGCGCTCACGCGCCCGGTTCGGTTTGTCCCCGCCATTACTTTTTCGCCTCCTTGCTGGCGATGCAGTAGCTCGCAGGCACCCAGCCCGTCACGTTCTGGCCGACGGGCAGCTTGCCGCACCGCGCCGCGCTGTTGGTCACGCGGTAGCGCCCGTTGATCAGGATGCCGTCGTACAGCCAGTAGGTTCCGGTCTTGGTTCCCGCCTTGTTCTTTGCCGTACTGGAAACATACAGCGGAGCCTTGTTCAGCGTGATTGCCTGTCCCGCCTCGCCGCCTGCCGCCGCGCTGGCTGCGCCCGCCGCCGGACTGGTGGTGGCGTAGGTGCTGTCATAGCTCACGCCGCTGTCCGCCGTCTTTTCGTGATACACGATCTTGCCGCCCACGTCCCACGAATGGAACGCCGGGCCGATGCCGCTGCACTCAAAGTCGGTGGTCAGTCCGTTGCTGGAAACCTTGTGCGTCACCTTGTCCACAAAGTATTTTCCGTTCAGGTTTCCAAAGCCTGTCAGCGCGATGCAGTTTCCCGCGCTTACCCTCCAGTCTCCGTCCACGCCGAAGCGCAGCTTCACCGTCCCGTGGTTGGCGCTGTTCAGCTCCGCGCAGAGCTGGACGCTGGCATCGTATACGCTGGTAGCCCGGCGGTTCACGCTCTTGGTGTGCGAGCCGCCGCCCACGCTGCACTCGATGTCAATGTCCTTGTCCGCGTCCGTGTAATTGAAGTCCCCGCCGGTATAGGTGCCGGACAGGGTGGTGGTGTAGCCGAAGCTCCCCGGCCTGATCTGCGAGCGGTCAAAGGTGCGCACGGCCCGTTTTGCCTTGTACTTCTCCCGGTCATACACCCACAGCCGCCGGGCGTACACTTTCAGGATAAGCCCGTAGTTTTTGCACAGGCCGTTGTAGTAGCTGCTGTCTGTGCCGTCCTGCTCGTCGCACTCGATGTCGTAGTCGTCGGCATCGTAGGTGAATGCGAGGCCGTACCGTGCGGCGATCTTTGCGCCGATGCGCTTGATGCTGGTGTTCTTCCAGATCACGTCCCGCTCCAGCTCCGAAAAGTCGCTGTCGCTTGGCTTGCTCACGCCGCCCACCTGCAAGGTTGTCGGAGCGTCCGAAAAACTCACATCGTCCAGCACGAACAGCCCGCACTCCATGATGCTCCGCTGGCCCTGCCGTTCCCAGTTGTAGCCGAGAATACGCGCTCGCAGCGTCGCGCCCTTTTCCGGCATCCAGCCCAGCAGCCATTTCCTGTCCTGTGCGTTGATGGTGATGTCGATGCTGTCGCTGTTGTCCGCCGCGCTGTCGGTGTAGGTCAGGCTCTCGATGTCTCCGCCCACCTGTCCGGCAAAGGGATAACTGTTGTAGCGCACATCCAGCGCCAGCCGTCTTGTCTTAATCATAGCTCGCCTCGTATTTCCACGGCGGCTGCAGTCCGTCCCGCTCCTCCTCCAGCGCCGGGGTGTTCAGCTCCACCCCGGCGTTGAAGATAAACGTGTCGATCTCCTGCGGATTGGCCGCCATCAGCACGTCGGCATGGTACTCGCTGCCGTATACCTCCTTGGCGATCACATCCCATGTGTCGCCGCTCTTGGTCGTGTACATCGCGTTTCCTCCCGTCAGTATGCCGTGCGGGCCTGTCTGCGCTGCATCTGGAGATACCACGCTTCAAACCGTGCCTGCGCCTCGGCCAGAGCTTCCTCCACCATGCCCCGGTCGGCGCTGCCCTGAATGTTGATCACCGGTGCAAAGGTCATGCCGCCTCCGCCGCCGGAGCTGCCGCCGTCGATTTCCGCCAGCTCCACCGGCTTCACGCCCAGCATTTGCCCGGCCTTGGCCCAGATGTCCAGATTGTCCCGTCGGGCCGCCCGCTGGAAGCTGATCACCGCCTCCGTCCCGGCCTCGCCCGCGATGCTTGCGCCGTTGGTAAAGCCGCCTCGCGCAAGCATGGGGATTTCCGGTATGTTGATGGAGAACGACTTGCCGCCCAGCAGCGGCACCCAGTCCGGGATGGTGATGCCGAGACTGTTGATGCCTGCGATGGCCTTGTTGATCAGGGCGATCACCGCGTTGATAGGTGTCTTGAATAGAGCGCCCAGCGTATCGAAGATGCCCACGAAAATGGATTTCACACCCTCCCATGCCATACGCCAGTTGCCGGAGAACACGCCGGTGATGAAGTTGATCACGCCCTCAAAGATGGTCTTGACCCCGTTGATTGCACTGCTGATGCCCTCGGCAAAGACACCGATGGCAGCCAGCACCGCCGGAACCACTACCTGACCAATGTGCATCAGCACCGTGATCACCGTCTGAATGATCGGCATAAGGAACTGGATGGCCTCGCCGATGATCTGCGCCACCGTCATGACCACGGAACCCACGCCGCTGATGATGGAGGCGATGGATGGAGCTGCCGCCGTGATGGTTTGCAGAATGACCGGCACTACCGTCTGCGTGATGAAGCTGAATATGCCCTCGATGATAGGCCGCACCGTCGTCTGTGAAAAAGTCACGAGCTGGCCGATCACACCCATCACCGATTGCAGGATGGTGGTAATGCCTCCAAAGGCTGCGCCCGCGTCCTCGCCGAACAGATTTGTGATGCTCTCCTGTAGCGGTTGCAGCGCCTTTGCCACACCGCCGTCCTCAAACAGTCCCAGCAGCGCGTCCTTGAACACCGTAAATTTTTCCAGCCCCGTGTCGCCGAACACACGCTGTACGATTTTGTCCAGCCCGCCGAACTTGTCCGTCAGGATGCTCACCACGGCGATGATGCCGGAGATCACACCCACAATAGGCAGCGCCCCGGACAGCAGACTACCGAGGCCGCCAGCAATGGGGCCATAGATGCTCCCCAGCAGACCGGCCCCGCCGCTGAATATGCTCCCGACAGCTTTCCCGGCACCGGAGTTTGCGATGCCGCTTACCACGCCTCCCGCTTTCCCCAGCAAGCCGGAAAGACCCTGCTGGAAGATGCTGCCCTGAATGGTAGCCGCCGCTCCAATGCCCGCGATGCCCTGTCGTAGCGGCATGGTCAATTTACCCAGAGCACCGCCCGCCTTTCCCATAAGGCCGCCCGCAAATTGTCCGGCCCGGCTGTTGGCGAACATCCCGCCGAGATTTCCGAGGGACGAGCCGATGCCCCCCAGCCATTGCGCGGTCTTGCTGTTTCCGATTGCCCCCCGCAGGACGCTTCCCGCGCTTTGGTAGCCGGACAACAGCCCCGGCGTCCCCGCCGCCGCACTCAAAAGTCCTGTGGTTCCCTTGATGCCGTTTCCACCGATCAGACTGGAGATTGCCGCCCCCAGCGTCGTGCGGAAGCCGTTGCTTCCCGATGCGCCCCGGAACGCAGAGAAAAGCCCCGCGCCCGCCACGCCCGCACTCTGGCCGCTCTTGAACAGGCCCGCAAGTCCGCCCTTTCCGCCGGAGAAAATAGCCTCCGCCGCCGGGGCGAACTTCATGCCAACAAACGCCGCCGCCATGCCGCCCAGCACACGCACCACCTGCTCGCCGTTGTTGATCAGGTAGTCAAGCCCCTTTTGGATGTACGGCAGCGCCGTGTCCATAGCGCTCCCCAGCTTCTCCACGCCCCGGCTTGCCAGCGTTCCCAAGCTCTCCGCAAGCTGCGTCAGCTCCGGCATATTCTTTCGGATGCTGTTCAGAAAGTCGATCATGGAGAGATTGAACTGTTTTTTCGCCGGGAGGAACGCATCGCCGATCTCGATTTTCAGCGCCGTCTTGGTGCTTTTCAGCATGGTCTCGATGGCCTCCGGGGTCTGCGATTTGATGTTGAACTCCCGCTCCATGCTTCCCGTGTACAGGCTTGGGTCGCTCACCATTTCCAGCGCCTTTCGGTACACATCGAGATTGTTGACGATCTTCGCGCCGCCCTCAATGGCCCATTGGCCGAACAGGGTGGATAGCGCCGCTACCTGTCGCTCCTGCGGCAGATCGTTGATGGCCTTGAAGATGGTATCCAGCGTTCCCACGCTGTCCTCCTGCATGGCCTTGGCGACCCACTCCGCGCTCATGCCCATCTCCTCGAACTGTTCTTTCTGGGCTTTCGTCGCACTTGCTCCCTTGCTCAAATTCACGATCATGCGCTTGATGCTGGTGCCGACGCGATCAGTCGATACGCCTGTTGCCAGCATGGCATCCGCCAACGCCGCCGTTGTGGCCGCGCTTACGCCGCCCACTTGGCCGAGGCTCGCCGCAGAATTGACCGCCTCCGCGATTTCCGCCGCCGTGGTCGCGCTGTTTGCGCCCAGATAGTTGATCTGGTCAAAGAGCACCATGACCTCCTCGTGGGTCATTTTCAGCGATTGCTCCCACTTGGCGGCCCAGTTGCCCGCCTGATCGGCGCTGATGTCCATGGCCGCGCCGGTCATGGCGATGTCCCGCAGGAAACCGGTAACATTGCCGGAGCTGTCGATCTTGATCAAGTCCTCCATAGACTTGCCGGATTGGCCCGCCGCAGCGGCGAGGCGTGTCAAATCCTCCTGCGTATAGGGGATTTGTGTGCTTAAATCCTTGATTGCGTCCTTCATGGCCTCGTAGTTCTGCGCGTAGGTTTTGCCGTTATCCGCCACCTTGTCGCTGATCTTTCCGGTAGCATCTGCCAGACCGTCTACGTACTTGACCACATCCGCCATGTAGTTTTCAAACTTCGCCGCTTCCTTGGTGCAGCTTGCGATGGTCGCCACAGTCGCCGTCGCCAGCGTCCCCATGGCCGCAAGTCCCGCCGTTCCGATGGAGCTGATGCTGCGGGCAAAGCTGCTGATCTGGCTCTGGCTCCCGTTCAGTGCCGCCATCAGGCTTTTGTCCATCTTGCCGGCGATCTTGATGCTTAACTCTAATGTTTTATTGTTCGCCATTCCTCCGCCACCTCGCTATTCAGCTCAATAAAGTCCCGGACAGGCATTTTCAGATAGAAGTCCACGCCCGTCCGTGTCACCGAGGACAGCCGGATAGCCGCTTTCCGCAGGGCCTTGGCTCCGCCCTTTATCCGAAAAAATCCGCGTCGTTCACCGCGTTTTTCAGTTTCAGCAGCTCATACAGGGGCAGCGTGGTAAAGAACTCCTCCGGGATGCCCGTTGCCATGGCGGCGATCACGCAGGAGTACAGATAGTTGGTGCTGTTCTCCGTCACCACAAAGCCCTCGCGGGCCATGCGGTTCTCCGCCTCGCTCTCATTCAGCGTGTTCAGGTCTGCCACGCCGTTCAGGTCGATGTCCCGGTACTCCTTGCCCTTGTAATGGCGCGGCTTCTCCAGATGCATCACATGGTTTTCCGTTCTGCTCTCCACGTTCAGGTGTCTGCGCACCGCACCTGCCACGCGCTTGAAAGCGCCGCGAGGCATCAGCTTGAAAAACTCAATGGGCATTCCGGTGGCCTTGACCGCCATGGCGCGGGCAAATGCCGTCGTGGTCTCGCACAGCACCGAGGCCGCCGCCTCGCCCTCGCCGAAAAGCTGCCGCTGCACGTCGATAGCGTCCTGCACAGTCAGCTTCTCCAGCCCCGTCAGGTCGATCTCTCCGTACTCCTTGCCCTCGAACCCGTAGGGCCTTGCCAGCTCCACGATGTTCTCGCTCTTTTTTGCCCCCTCGTTTGCGGTCTCTGCCGCCGTGATCTTGTCCTCTGCCATTGGTTGTCGCTCCTTTCAGCATTGTTTTTTGTGTGAAAACACGGCCCGCCCCCATTTCAGGGGCAGGCCGTATTGTTTTGCGCCCGTTAGATCAGGCTGTTCACGCCCGCCAGCATATCCGTGCCGTTGACCTTGTAGATGCCGTTGAGCTTGTCAACCTCCAAGAGCTGCTGGCCGTCCACCTCGATCATCAGGTAGGTCAGCTCCAGCGTCACGGTGGCCTCCATGGCCTCGCCCTTTTCCACCTTGCCGGGGTTGAACTTCTTCACGCGCCCGATCTCCACCACGCGGAGGCCCTTGAAATTGTAGCCGCCCTGCTTGTCGTAGACCTGCTGCGAGGCTCGCAACGTCAGGTTCACCGTGGACAGGGGAGAGAGCATATCCATGGCGGAGCTGTAGAGCGTGTTGAACTGGATTTCCTGCTCCATGCTCTCAAACTGGCCGATGGTGGGGCTGTCCAGCTCGCCGTTCACGCCCACGCCGGAGACGGTGCTGGTTTTCATGTTGACCTCCGGCAGCGTCACCGACGCGGCCACGCCGATCATCTTCGTGCCGTCCAGATAGGCGTTATACTCGTTGATCTTCTCCGGGATATAGTTGTTGGAAATCATCTTCTTTACCCTCCCTTATCAGTTCAGCGCGGCGGAAAGAGCGTCGGGGTCAAACTCGATGATGTCCTCGATGTCCTCCGCAGGGGTGAACGGGGTGATGTACTGGTGGAACGTGATCTTGCCGTCCAGCAGGTCGGCTGTGGTGTTCTCGTCCTCGTTGAACGTGATCTCATAGCGGGCGCACACACCACGGGCCACAAAGCCGTTGCCGCGCACGTTCTCGCTGTCCACGATGGCCTCAATCAGCCGCTTGTTGGCGGGGCTGTCCACTTTCTGGAAGTAGGTCAGGATAAACGTGTTGGCCGCCCACGTCAGGAAGCGGCGGACGCTGAACCAGCGGTCTTTCGGGTCGCTGATGCCGGGGTAGGCCGCCGTGTTGTTGCCCCACAGGCGGAAGCCGTTCATGTTCAGCCACGTTGCCACACCGAAGCTGTTCACGGTGTTGGCCTGCTCCTGATCAAGCACCACCTCCGTGCCATCTTCGAGGCAGGCGGCAGAAACGGCAATGGTCTTGTTGCTGGGGCTGACGTTGGGCGTGTCGTCGTTCTGTGCGTCGGTGTAGGCTGTCAGCGCCGCCGCCAGTGCGCTGCCGCTGTACACCGTGTTGCCCACCTTGGCAAAGGGCCAGACTGCGTAGGCGTTGGGGTCGCTCACCGCCTGCGCCTCCTTGGTGGTCTTGACGGCGGTGTACTTGGTCGCGCCGGTGTTGCTGCAGTCGATGTCCACAACGCACACCGCACCGAACACGCTGTTGATGCTCTTGGTCTTGGCCTGCAAGGCTGCCGCCACCGTCGCGTCCTTGCTGAAACGCGGGGCCAGCAGGATGCCGGGTGTCATGGACAGCTTCGGATAGACCTGACGCACCACCTCAAGGCCGGTCTCCTTGCCTGTGGAGCTGTCCACGCCGCCCACGATGTCCGCCGCCGTCACCTTGCTGGGGTCGATCTTGTTGCCGGTCACGGTCAGGCTCGTTGCTTCCTTACCCGCGCCGGTGGAAAGCACCACGATATTCAGCGTACCGTCGTCGTTCCATGTGGTGGTGTAGTCCGTGCCTGCGGTCAGCGTGTTGGAACCGCTCTTGACGGTCAGCCCCTCCAGCAGAACGCCCGTTTCCTCCAGCACAGCCACGCCGTCATTCACCTGAACGGTGCCGCCGGTGATGGCGACCTTGTGCTTGGCAGGGTCAAGCACATTGATCAGCACCATGGGCGCAATGCCCACAACGCTGAAATTCGCGCTGATGCACTCGCAGAGGGTGTAGTTGGCGAAGTCAGGCAGATAGCCCACCGCCTCCACGGCCTCCTTGTAGCTGTTCACCAGCAACGGCACGTTGACCGCCGCCGCCGGGTCTTTGAGCATATTCACCGGGGCGGTGCCTACGATCACCTGCAAGCCCGCCGTGCCGGTGATGGGCGCGACCATGCTGGTCGCAACCTCGCTCGTGTATACGCCGTGTTTGTATGCCATAGTCTTTCTTCCTCCTTACAGTTCGGATTTGATCTTGCCGTACAGAATGGCCTCCGCCGTTCCTGCGGTCTCCAGCCGCTTTCTCGTCTCGGCAAAGCGCTCCACGTCCACCACCAGCGCCCCGGCCTCCGGGTGAATGGCGATGAACGCCTCCAGTGCCTCCGGGATGCCGCCGCGAAACACCGTGTACTGCTTGGCAACGCCGCGCACCGTTGGGCCGCAGTAAACCTGCGTCACGCTTGTTTTCTCCCGCTCCGTGGCCGCAGTCTCAGCAGCAGTCTCCGCCGCCGGGATAGCCGTCTCATTCACAGCGGCATCCGCCGCCAGCTTATCGCTTCTCTTGCTCATACCAGCTCCTCCATTTCTGTGTCCTGTGTCATGGCCGGTGCGGTGCAGGTCAGCGAACACGCCCCGAAATAGTACGGGTAGGTGTCGTCCTGCTGCATGGCCCACACGATGGGTTTCAGTACGGTGAACGCCCCGCCGAAATACGGCTTGGTGCATAACCGTTGCACGATGTCCTCCTTGATGTTGGCAACATCCTGATAGCCCTCTCGCTCCTTGCCCTCGTCGTAGGCGCACACGATCAGGCTGAACTCCACCACCTGCGGCCCGTCATCGTTCTTGATCTCGCCTCCGGTCATGCGCACAACGATGTACGGTGCCGCCGCCGCATCCGTGTCCACATCCGCGTCATAGTCCTCCGGCACCGGCAAATCCTGCTTGAAGATTTTCAGCTCCTTGCGGCTCTGCTGGCCGTTGTACTTCTTCCCGACGAAAAGCTCCTCCAGCGTTTCGATCAGCGCATCTTGGCAGAGCTGGGGAGTTCGCCCGATGCCTGCGGCCCTCACCGCATCCATATAGTTCTTCATGGCTTACTTCCTCCTCTCCGCTCGCGCCAGCACCCGTTCGGTCTGCTCCATCAGTCGGTCTTGCAGATACTCGGACACCTCCGGCTCCACCATCGGCCATACGGTAGAGTGCATCGCCGAGGCCGACGGGCTTCCCATCGTCACCAGCTTTTCCACCTTACCGTTTTTGTTCCGCCATCTCGGATGCCCCCGCTCCGTGACCGTGTGGCTGGAGCTGGAGCCGATCTGCCGCTGCACCATGCCGATGTGGCCGCTCTTGAACTGCACGAGAAATCCCTTGCTCATGTTGGCGTTGCCCGTCAGCGCCGCCATGGACGAGGCTTTCAGAACACGGGCTTTCACATACTTTGGCGCGTGGTGCAAAACCTCACGCCCGGTAAAGCGCTCTGTCGGCCTGTGCTGGAAATAACCGAGATCGTTGCGCATCTTTGCGATGTGCAGCTCCGCGCTCAAGCTGGTGTTGCTTGCCTTTTTCCGCTGCACAAGGTCTTTCAGGTGCCGCCTGCCCGCCGCGTTCACGGCGTACCGCGCCTTTGCCTTTGCTATCATCAGCTTGCGGGCCTGCCGTGCCGTGGCGTTGATGGCTACCTTGGCCGCCGCCGTGGTCTTTTTCTTCAAATCGCCCAGCGCCGCCGCCACGGTGTCCAGCCCGTCCACTTCGATGGTCAGGTTCCCTGCGTCATAGGTTACTCTGCTCATTGCCGCGTCCTTTCCATGGAAATGCGGTACACGCCCGCCTCCTCCTCGCAGTTGAGGATGGTGTACGACCGCTGCCGGTTTGTCCCCTTGTCCAGAACAAGATGCTTGCCTACTTTCGGCTTCGGCCCGTAGTCCCTCACACGTATATACAGCACCGTGTAGGCCGTATATAGTCCCGTGTCGAAGTTCTGCTTGGCTCCCGCCTCCCAATGGGCGTTATGCTCTTTGAGCCGCTGATCGTCCACGATCACCAGCGCGTCCTTTCCGTCAACCGTATGCCAGTCCGCGTGTTCGTCCTGCTCAAAGAAAGCCGCGTCGATGTCCGCTGCGGCACAGTCCTTAAAAGTGAGCGGAGGGGCAGCCCCCTCCGCTCCGCTGTATTCCTGCTTTAGCTCAAACAGCGCCATGTCAACACACGGTCGCCACCAGCCAGCTATCCACCTTGTCGGGGATGGGCAGCGGGTGCGCCTGCAGCTCCACCATGCGGCGGTCGGGATGATGCTCCACATAGCTGCGCAGGACGCGGCTGGTCTGGGAGGTCACCCACAGGCCGGATGCGTCCTCGATGTAGGTGCAGGCACCGTAGGCCATCATGTAGTTGGGTCTGGAGCTGATCAGGATGATCATGTTGTCCGGGATAAGGGGCTTGGTCTCCGGCGCGTCAGGGTTAGTCCAGTCGTCGTAGTAGACCTCGCCATAAACATACATGTCAAGGCTGGGGTCGTTCAGGTGGCCGAGGTACTTCACGCCGTTGGGCAGGTCGCGGGGGGCGATCTCGCCGAGGTTCATGCGGCGATTGTCCAGCATCTTCTGCACGTTGGCATCGGCAAAGAACTTTGCCTTGGCCGTCTTGCCCATGATGAGGGTGTCCACGTTGGCAAAGCCGCCGTGCAGCACCGCGTCCGTCCAGTCGCCGAGGTTGCCGAGGATGTCAGCCTTGGTGCCGCCCCACTTGTTGTCACCGGTCAGGGTTTTCTTGTTGGTCAGGCCGAAGTCGATGGTCTCGTTCACGCCCTCGCCCACAATGGGGATGGTGCCGGTCACGATGGCCTGCACCGCCATCCACTCCTCGCGGCGCGTGGTCGCGTCGTTCAGCGTGGCGTACTCCTCCATGAGCTTCTGTGCGGCCCTCTGTGCAGGGGTCATGCCGCTGTACAGATCTTCGCCCGGCAGGCGGTTCATGAGCTGGTCAGCGGTGGTCACGTCATAGGGGTTGATCAGAGGGGGCTTGTAGCTCTCAGTCTGGTAGCCGTTGGCTTTCAACACCTTGCCGCCCACGCGAGGATGGACAAAGGCCGCCATGCGGCGGTCGCCTTTCACAAGGTCGATGTCCACGCGCTCGGTAGCGAACGTCTTGATGTTGGTGAAAAAGGTGTCGCGGAAATAGGTGTGTACGGCAGGGGTCTGTCTCACCACCTCCGCCAGATAGCGGGGGGAGTAAATGTTCACTTCGTTAGCCATGTTCTTTCTTCCTCCTTACTTCAAGTAGATGCCGAGGTTACGCAGAGGAACCTCCACGTCCGCAGCGGTGGCGTTGGCGGGCAGCACCAGCGCGTCGGCGAAGAACTCGCCGGAGAGGTACACGATGCCGTCCTCACCCGATGCGACATCCTCCGCCAGAATGCCGTACAGTCCCGTGGTGGTCACGGTGTAGGGAGCGGAGCTGCCGCTCACGCTGATGGCGGCCAGCTTACCATCGCTGTTGAGAACCACGGGAGCGCCGCGCTTCAATGCGGCGGATGCCTCCTTGACTGCCGTAACGATCTCCGCATTACCCGCGATCAGGTAATCCGGCTGGGTGGAAAAGGTCTTTTTCGCCAAATCCATGCTCATGTTCTTTCTCCTCCTTTACTGCTTCTTGCCCATGGACTTGATCGCGTCCATGAACTCGTCCTGCTTGCCCGCGCTGCCGCCGGTTCCGCTGTCATTCTTCACGCCGCCCATGCCGCTCTTGTCGGCATCGGCCTTTGCTCCGTTGAGCCATGCGTTGCCGCTCTCCTTGGCAGCTTTCATCATGGCCACAGCGTACTCGCTGGCGCTCACCGGCTTTGTGAACTTGGCCTCATTCGTCAGCGCCTCGCTGCCGGACAGGGCCATGTCCTCGATGTCGTGGATGCGCTGGCGCTCGTCGCTCGTCGCTTTGTTCGCCGCCGCCTCCTCGATTTCATTGACCAGTGCGGGATAGGCCCCGCGCAGGTCGTCCACGGTCTTGATCTCGTTTGCCATGTTCGTTACCTCCTTATGGCAGTTGTTATTTACAGAGCAGGAGGCGGGAGCTGCCTTGCTGCTTTGTACAAAGTTAGGTGCCTTGTCGAAAGGCAGGTGTGTGTTTACGCTGTTGACGAACAGCAGCCCGTCCCGGTTTTCGATCACCGCGCCGTCCGCCTCGTCCGTCAACTCGTCGATAAAGCCGTTTTCCTTGGCCTGCGCCGCCGTCCACCAGCTTGTCTCGTCCATCCATCCGGCCACCTCGTCCTTATCTCTGCCTGTCTTTTTCACATACAGGCCCACGATGCTTTCCCGGATGGCGTTCATCGCCTCGATGTATTTCTGCAATTCCTCGGCGTTGTAGTAGCCATAAGCGCCCATGCGCACCGGATGCACCATGTAGGTGCTGTCGGTGGCGGCGATTACCTTGCCGCAATGGCAGGCGACGATGGTTGCCGCGCTGGCGCACAGGCCGTCGATCTTCGCCGTCACCGCCGCCGGGTGCTGTTCAAGCTGGTTGCCGATGGCCTGCGCTGCGAACACATCGCCGCCGCCGCTGTTGATGCGCACCGTGATCTCGTCCAGCGCTCCCAGACCGGCCAGTTCCTCCGCAAACTGCTTCGGGGTCACCTCGTCGCCCCACCAGCTCGTCTGCGAAATGTCGCCGTAAAGCAGCAGCTCCACCTTGTTTCCTGCCTGATTGCAGAATTTCCAGAATTTCTTGTTTTCGGGCATTTCTGTTTTCCTCCTATTCTCCCGCCGTCTGCGCTTTTCCGATCTCGTCCACCTCGCGCTTGCGCTTGGCCTCTGTCATGCGCAGTTTGATGTTGCGGTTGTAGTCCCCGCCGGTCATTTGCGCCGTCTCCTCCTGCGCCGTGCTGAAACCGGCATCCACCCGCTTGATGGCGGCATCCACCTCCTGCACGGGGTTCAGGTTCGTCCGTGCCGGGCCGTTCCACGCGCAGGCCGTGTACGCCTTGCGCCGCGCCGGGTCGATGAAAAAACCCGGCGCGTGGATACGCCCACGGGCGACCGCCTCTGCAAACCACTCCTCATAGACCGGCTGGCAAAAATCGTCCGTGAACCAATCCCGCTGCATACTACAGGTGCGCCAGAACTCGTTGAGTGCGCCGCGAGCCGCCGAATAGCTGGTGGTGAACTGCTTCATCATCACTTCCGGCGGTATCTCCAGCCCCGCGCCGATCAGGCGGATGGTGGCGTTCGTGAAGTCGTCGTACCCGGTGTTCGGGTGCTTCGGGTCTGCAAACTGCACCTCTTCGCCGGGGTTCAGGTCAATGATGGCCCCCGGCCCCAGCTCGATGCTGCTCTGGTCGGCGTTGTCGATCAGCTCCTCCGCCGGTATCATTTCTCCAAACGGTCTGCCGTCCGACGGGTTTTGTGACTTCACGAACACCGTGAACATGGCGCTGATCACCGCCGCCGTGATCTCCGCGTCCGTATAGCGGCCAAGCTGTTTCAGGCTCTCCAGCACAGGGGCCAGCAGGGGAACGCCCCGCCGCTGGCCGATGCGCTCGCGGCTCATGATGTGCAGCACGTTCCGCCGCCCGGTTGTATCGCCGTAGGCTTCCACTCTTTGCCACGTCAGCCCCGCCGCGTCCACGGCGCTGTTGCTGCCCAGCGGATGCCGGTTGCATATCCAGTATGCCGTCACCATGCCGTCCGCTGCCGTCCGCGTCGGTCTCCACGCCCTGTACGATGCTCTGTACCTCGTAGCCCTGCACCGTGCAGGGCATCAGCCTGTCAAAGCCGTCCGGGCTGCATACTCGGTCTGCCTCGATCAGCCGCACACGCAGGTCATACGGTTGTCCCGCCTGATGCTTCATTGGCAGCAGGGCGATGGTGTCGCCGTTCATCAGGTAGCTCAAAAAGGCGAGCTGCTGGAGCTGATAGAAGTTGTCCATCCTCTCCGCGTCGCATACCGGCGTGTCCGCCCACAGGGCGAACTCCCGCACGAACTGCGCTTGCAGCTTCTCCACCGCCGTCTCGTCCAGTCCCAGATAGTCGCTGTCAAGCTGCGGCGCAGGCATCAATCCACCCGCCACCACGTTCGTCCGCATGGTTTTCAGCGCCGCCGTTGCCGTTGGGATACCCATGTAAGCGTCTCGGCTCCGCTGCTGCAGAATGTCGATGTTGTCCTCGATGTCCTCCTTGGCGCTGCCGCCGTGGTACATCCAGCCTCTCATGCTCTTTTTCGTCAGGTTGGCTCCGTAGTTGCCATACCCGCTGTTGATCACGCTCAGCGCGGCTCTCGCCGCCGTCCGCTTTGCCGCGTGGATGGGAGCCACGGCCATGATCGCCCGGTCAAGGATGTTCGGTTTCATCATGCGCTCCCTCCTCATACGTCGCGGGCCACGGCACGATAGGCGCGGTTTCGCCCGCCGTGCTTATCCTCTGCCTCCGCCTCCGCCAGCTTTCCGGCCCAATATTCCATTTCCTCGCGCACCTTCTTTAAGTCGGCTCGCGTCAGCATACGGCTTCCGATCTGATAGCTCTGGCCGGTGGCGATAGCCTCCTCCGCCGCCAGCCATGTGTTCAGCTTCTTTTGACAGATTTCTTTCGTGAATACAGCCAATTAAATCCCTCCTCGCCTCCGGCGGCCTGCCGGACGTTTTCTGATTGGCTTTGCGATCTCGCCCTCCTGCAAAACAGGGTTGGCGATCTCCAGCGCCGCCGTAGCGTAGTTGCGCAGGTCAAGTGGCTCGTTGCGCTTGTGCTTGCTGTCTTTCAGCTCCCACGCCACAACACTTCTGCCCTTGCGCCAGCGCACCACCATTTTCTCGGCTGTCAGGCCGACAAAATATTGCTCGTCATAGCCCGCTTCCTCATTGAGCGGAAAATGGCAGTAGTTCGGCCCCTTGGTCTCATGCCGCAGTCGTTGATACAGCAGGGCCTTTCCCGCGTCCACGCCGATGATGAACAGCGGCGTTTTTACACGGTTGTTGGTGGTTGGATTTCGGATATACGGCACGTCCGCACCGCCCTTGCCCTTGATTGACCATATCTTTCGCTCCCACCGTTCCGCCGTGAAGCGGTATACCTGATCTGTGTGGTGGCCGCCGGTGTCGATGCAGGCGCTCATGATGTGCAGCGCCGTTCCGTCTTTTTTCTTGAAGCCCCCCAGCAGGAAATTGTCGAGGTCTTGCCATACCTGCTCTTTCAGCATATCGCCGTATATCTTCTGGTAGCGGATGCCCCAGCTCTCCTTGCCAATGCCCCAGCCGACCACCTCCACCTCGAAGCGGTCGTCCTGCACGTCCACACCGGCTGTCAACACCAGCACTCCCTCCGGCACGTCTGCATCGTACAGCTCCCGCCGGTTCAGCAGCGCGGCATCCTCCACCTGCTCGCCCTGCTCCTCCCACGTTTCGCCCAGCTCCGTGTTCACCCAGACTTTCATGCCCTCCGGGTTTCCCTGATCAAGCTGCTCCTTGGCAACAAGGAATTTCTGCACGATCTCTTTCCATGAGCAGAACGTAGAGGCCAGCGTGTTCAGGTGAAAGCCCCGCGCCTCCGCGCCGGGGTTCTCCGGCACAAAGCGCCCGCGTTTGCTGGCCTGCTTCCACTGGTATTCTCCGTTCACCACGCCGCAGCGCTCGCACTTGTACAGCACTTCGCCCTGTGGGTCGTCCTTGTCAAATACCACGTTGGCCCACACGAACGGCTGGTAATGCCCGCACTCCGGGCATGGCACATTCCATTCCTCCCGCGTGGACTGGTTGAACTCCGTCTCGATACGGCTCTGGCCCTTAATGACCGGCGTGGATACGATCACCGTCTTTTTGTCCCAAAAGGTTGTCTGTCGCTTCTGGGCCAAGGAAAGCGGGTCGCCCTCCGTTCCGGCGCTTGCCGGGTAGCGGTCAACCTCGTCTGCCAGCAGCACCTTGATAGGACGGCTGGCAAGGCCGGTCGCGCTGTTCGCGCCCACGATGGTGATGTGGCCGCCGGGTTCGATGAACCGGCTGGCGTTCTCCACCAGGTTCGACACCACCTGCTTCAGACGATCGGGGCTGCCCAGCACG
>ERZ772872.2146-NODE-2146-length-16557-cov-16.813598_pt1 | contig 16557 bp, 18 predicted proteins | sample MGYA00512132_ERZ772872 | MGnify/ENA primary metagenome ERZ772872 (study PRJEB29015, sample SAMEA2737724) | human gut metagenome | biome: human gut; feature: human-associated habitat; material: faeces | place: China | collected 2012 ...
GCAGGGGCAAAATGAGCGATAAGCGAATTTTGGTACTGCGGTAGAATCTTGCTCTTAGTAAGCCGCAGACTGCCCCTGTCCGGGCTTTTCCGTACATAGAGCGAACGGGGCGGGGCTTTCAGCCCGCTGTGCGCGGTCTTTTTTTCTTTCGCCAAAGATACATTTGAAAGGCCGCCAGCTACCCGCTGTCCGGGGATTTTTCAAATTTTCTTTTGCCTTAGTAATCCGGGAAACAGGATTTTGGCAACCGGCGGGGCAGAGAATTTTTCCGTTCACTCCCTACAACACCAGCAAAGGCAAAAATGACGGAAATTCTGGAAATTTTCTCTTTGCTTCTTAATACGGACAAATTTCAAAAATGCCAAACGGACAACAAAAAAAGCAGCAAATCTTTTTCAGACTTACTGCTTTCGCTGGCCGCCGGTGACGGCTGGTATTCAGTTTAGTAAAAGGCTATCAGGCAAATGATGTTGAAAGTGATTTTGCGGTGTCTTAAAGCAGTTCCAACGCTCTTTTATACAGTGGGTCTAATTCACACCCGCAACTTCCACATTCCTCATCAGCCTGCTTAATTGCTGATATTAAAGATTCTTTATCAGATTTTCCGTCTAACCATTGTTGCGCGGGAATAGCTATTAAATCCCAACCGGATGCAACAAATTTTTGCATAATAGTTTTTAATTCTTCCATAGTGCGGCTCCTTTCAAGATAGCAACTGACAAATTTGCGGTTACTCTGATTTTACCATATCTACAGTGCAATGTCTATGCTTATCGGTCAAATCTGAACTTGAATAGCGCGGCAATTAGCTGTTGTTTCACATATTCCTCAACCTCGGCGTTGACCTGCCCGCGTACTTTGGAAAAGTAGCGGATATATCCGGCGTAGTGGGAAAGAACGGCGTTTACCGCGTCCGGGTCGCCCTCATGCGCTTTGACGATTGTTTCATAGGGGAGAAGTTTACTCATAGTCTTTCCCCTCCATGAGCCGCCGCAACCGTTTCAAAGCAAGCTGGATATGCCGCCCCGCTGTGCTGCGTGTCCGGCCGATATGTATGCCGATCACGCGCTGCGGCTGGCGCAGGAAATAGTAACGGAAAATTTCTTCCTGTGTCTGCTCCGGCAAGAGGGCAAGGGCGGCGGCAAGTTCCGCATGGTACAGAACGGCGGTTTGGCCGCAGGCGGTGAACAAATATTCTTCAAGCTGCTCCGGCTCGGCAAGCTGGACAAACTTCTCATTCATCAGATAATCAAGGGAAACTTCCCGTTCCCACCTCCGGCGCAGCTTCAAAATTATATCTATGGCGGCGTGACGAATGACAACCTTGCAAAAGGCGTTAAAGGTGTACTGGATATGCACTTTGTAGGCTTCATCTTCGGTCATGGAAATTCCCCCTCTCTGATAATAGTGCGGGGCGGCAGCACTCCTTGCTGTCGCCCCTTGATTGCCTACCAGCAAAGGCGGGCGGGGCTGTCAACGGCGGCGCGGTACGCGCCGTTCATCTTGACCGTTGACTGGCTCGGCTGGCTTTGCTATGACAATATAGTTATTTCCAGTGCTTTAATTGCGAAAGGTACAAATCAAACTGATTACGTCTGGTTTCTTCATCTGCGTTATCGGGATTTGGCATATTCGCAACCAGATAATCCAATAAAGATTCCTTGGATTGATATGCAAATTTCCCATTAGCATAGCACCATTTACAATAGTCCTCGTTATAGCTTCCGTCTGGTTCTCGGCTAATCAGACCATCTTCATTCAATGGCATTCCGCAACACTGACAAACAAGTTGCCGTGGAGAACCCAGAAGCGTATTGATTGACACATCAAAAACTCGTGATAACAGTTTTAAGGTATCTGTATTTGGCTGCGTTTCGCCTGTTTCCCAGCGACTAACCGCCTGTCGGGTAACTTGCACACGTTCAGCCAGTTGTTCTTGCGTAAGGTTGTTTTTCTCGCGTAAATTTTTAAGAATACCTTGTATTTCCATGCCCGTCCCTCCTAAAGGTTGTTTTTACTCATTATAACTTCAAAATGGGGTTTTAACAAGCAACTCGCTGTTGCTGCGGAATAGTGGGCTGCTGTCTATCAATTCTTATGTGTTACTTTATGGCACATGAGCATTTGCACCCGGATTGTCGTTACCATATCCCTCCAGAAGATTGATAACGCCCCAAATGCCTAAGCCTGCTCCAAGAGCGATAACAAGTGTCTGCAATACGTCTACTGCGCTGTTGAAAAATGCCATATAATTTCCTCACTTTCTGCCGCTTTGCGGCGATAAAAATTGTTTGTTTTTGGTTTTGGGTATGAAAAAAGCCGCCTGTGTTCGGCGGCTGCGTCCCCGCGCTGCTTAAACTGCTGCGGCGTGGCGGTATTCAGTTGTCATTTTTGTAAGGGTTGATACGCTGCGGCTTCCTGCCGCGCTCCAAGTAGGGGCGCGTACCATATAGCCCGTGGTGTTTACAGTTCGGATAGATTACCACCTCCTTTACGGTGCTGCGTCCTCCTGTACGTCAATTTCGTAGTAGTCAAATACTTCGTCCGGCTTTACGATAGCGGGGCGGCGTTTGATATGCTTTTCCATGTCAAAAGCGTTTTTCGGGTCTGCGTCGGACAGGTACTTGTATTTCGGGTGCTTCGTGATGTCGTACTTATCAGCGAAGAACGGGCGCACACCTCTAAGCTGCAAGATACATTTCCCGCCGTCCATAACTGCGATTTCGTCCTGCGTCATAAGCTCTTTCCCTAACTTCTGATAGTTCAGCCCATGCGAAAGCTCCCGCCCTCTGGTTTCGGAAGTGTTGAAGCTGTCAATCGTTTCTTTGCCTAAGATTTCCGATATTTCTTTGAGCGTCGTTTTTTCCTTGCCGCCCAAGAAAAGGGTCGTGTCGCAGTTGCCTACAATCGTGTCGGCGTTGTCCTTGTAGATTGCCTTTAGCTGCGACTGTGATTGCAAAATAATAGAAGCCGATATTTCGCGGCTTCGTATGGTCGCTATGAGCTTTTCAAACTTCGGGATTTGACCGATATTCGCAAATTCATCTAACAGGCAGCGCACATGAACAGGCAGCCGCCCGCCGTAAACGTCGTCGGCCTTGTCGCATAACAGGTTGAAAAGCTGCGTGTAGAGAATGGAAACAACAAAATTGAAAGTGTCGTCGGTGTCGGAGATGATAACGAACAATGCCGTTTTTCTATCTCCCAAAGTGTCAAGTTCCATTTCGTTGGTTTCCATGAGTTCGCGCAGTTCCCGTATGTCAAAGGGGGCTAACCTTGCGCCGCAGGAAATAAGGATTGACTTTGCTGTTTTGCCCGCCGCAAGTTTGTACTTCTTGTACTGCTTGACCGCAAAATGCTCCGGGTCTTTTTCTTCCAGACGTTCAAACATGAGGTCTACCGGGTTCTTAAAGTCCTCGTCGTCCTCGCGGGCTTCCGACGCATTTATCATTTCAAGCAGCGTCGTAAAGTTCTTTTCCTCGTCGGGGGCTTCGTACCAGATATAGCCGATAAGCGCGGTATAGTAGAGCTTTTCGGCTTTTACCCAAAAATCCTCGCCGGATTTCTCCCCGTCGCCTTTGGTGTTGGCGATAATGGTATTGACTAACTTCAAAATGTCCTTTTCGCTCCGCAGATAGGCAAAGGGATTGTATTTCATGGACTTTTTGAAGTTAATCGTATTCAGCACTTTGATTTTGTACCCGCCCCGCTGTAAGAGCTTCCCGCACTCGATTAAGACGGTGCCTTTCGGGTCGGTAACAACATAAGAACTGTGCATTTGCATAAGGTTGGGCTTTACGAAAAAGCGGGTCTTGCCGCTGCCGGAACCGCCGATAACAAGAATGTTTTTGTTTCTTGCATACTTCGGCTGCTTCGGGCGGCTGCTCATCATCAGCCTTTCGGTCTGCGTCAGCAGCACGTTATTTTCAAAAACAGGGTCGATATACGGCTTTATATCCTCCGCACCGCCCCAACGCGCGGAACCGTATTCCATGCCTTTTCGGTATTTCTTCGCGTTCTTGCCTTTCATGTAAACGGCAAGCCGGACAATGACCGCCCCCGCAATGCCGATTAACAGGTCGATAGGGTGCAGGCTCGGCGCGATACTGGAAAAGGCGGCGGCAAAGCCCGTCCCAAGCTGCAAGAGCTTTTCGCTTGCGTCTGCGCCGGGGGCAAGGCGTATTGCTGCGCCTATCTTGTCAAACAGATAGACAAAGAGCAGATAAGGCAGGTTGAGGATAAGCAGCTTTTTGACTTCCTGCTTCATAGCGATACCTCCCTGTCCTTGTTCTTTACTTTGTCCCGCTGCGCGTTCAAGCCCGCCGCCTTTTCTTTCAGAGAGGAAAGCAGCTTGCGAATAGAGGGCTTTTTCTCCTGTGTCAGTTTCTTTGCGGAAAATTCCTTAAAGGCTGCGGTCAGCACGTCAGCGTCGCGCCCTTTGAAAAACACAAGGTAGCGGGGCGGGCTTTCCGTCGTGTCCTTTTTCAGCGCAAAGTCGATACCGTACTTTTTCGCCGTACTCTCAAAGGCTTTGATATTGCCCTCGGTAATCTCAATGTTGGAAACGCCCGCGTTCTGCTTCATAAGCTGCTTTAAGGTCTGTTTGCCCTGCGGCGTTTTGTCTTTCTGCTTCTTCATCTGTGCAAGCAGCGTTTTCATAGCCTTTTGAAGCGTCTGCGCGGTCAGCTTCCCGGTCTTGATGTAAAGGGCTATGGTCTTTTCGTTGATTTCATCTTGCATATACCGTCCTCCTTTCGCGGTAGTCTGATAGTGTTAGGGTGGTACGCCGCTGCGGTAGCCGCCCATAGGCTTTAGATACGGACGCGCAAGCCGTTCAAATCCTCGGCGCGGATACCCACAAGATACCATTCCTGCGCCGCGCTCATTTCAATGCGGGTCGGCTTCCATTTGCCGCCTGTGAATACGTCGAAACACTCCCCGCAATGCAAACCGCCGTAATAGTCGGCAATGTCAAAGCGAATGTCGTAGCGGTCGGTCTGTTCGTCAAAAATCAAAGCTCCTGTTTTCTGTGCCATAAAAAATCCTCCTTGTGGTTGTGGTGTTTACAGGCTTTCGCCCTCGCTAAATGAATAATCGGGTATGCCCTTTTTCCTTGCGGATTGTATCGTGCCGCCGTACATATCGTGATTGACAAGGGCGGTATAGTAGCTGTCAATGGTATTCGGCGCATTGAACAGCACCGCTTTAAGGTACTGCTTGATGTTGCGGATTTTGGTGGTATTCTCTTTCATGCAGTCAAAGACAAATTCAATGTGGCTGCTGTTGAGCTTCATAAACTTTGCTTTGACAAGCTCTGCCGGATAATCGTCCCCGGCGATACGAATTGTCTTTCGTTTGGTGCAGACCGTTTCAAGGATAAGGGACACAATCTCGTCCAAGCGTTCCCTGTCAATGTTGGTATGCTTGATAAAATGCTCATACTCGATATTGTCCTTGATGATTTCCTCATACACGCTGTATGCGTCTGCCGCTTCCGTTCCTTTCCGTTCCGGCTCTGCCGTTTCTTCCCTCAAAGGAGAGGGGTTAGGGGAAAGGATAGGAATGGAATGGTTATTTGATAAATCCGTATTTGATTTTTCTTTTTTTGATAAGTCAGTCTTTTGTATATCTTTATTTAATTGCATTGGATTTTCCAACGTCGGGTTATCCGCTGTCGGATTTTCCAATATCGGGTTATCCGCTGTTGGATTTTCCAATACCGGACAATCCAATGCCGGGGGCTGTGGCTGTTCGTAAATGGTGTACTCGATAGCGGTCATTTTACCTTTCTCGTCGCGTCCCTGCCGTCTTGTGATATATCCGGCTTTTTCAAGCTCCCATACAGCGGTGCGGATAGCGTCGATACTTTCCCGGTTGATATAGGACAGCCCCGCAAGGGTGTAGTCCCAATCCTCCGGCAAGGACAGCATTTGCGATAACAGCCCTTTTGCCTTTAGGGATAGCTCCTTATTGCGTAAGTGGTGGTTGCTCATAACCGTATAGCCCTTGTTGCGCTCCACTCTGAAAACTGCCATAGCTTCATCACTCCTTTGCTGCATACCTGTTACGCAATAGAAACGCGATTTTGAGGGTTTAGGTATCAATCCCTTATCCGCTGAAAACCGCGCCCGCAAAGCCGCGTAAATCAAGGGCTTTTTCCTGCCTACTGCGTAACAAAGGGCATGAAAAAAGCGGCGTTCCTGTTCTTCCTTGTGGGAAGTGAGAAACGCCGCCTGTGCGGTGCGTTATTCGGTTTCTTCGGCTATGAGGTCTTGTATGACTTCGCCAAAGTCTGCCGTAAAGGAAAAAATGAAGTATTCCAAAACGGCGGGGTCTGCGTCCATAGACTCGGCTTCCTCGGAAAAGGGCAAGCCCATAAGCCCGTAGAGCATTTTTATGATTTTGAACAGCTTTCCCCGGTCGGCGGGGGTGTTCATGGTAACAAGTACGTCGGTCAAGCGGTTTACGGTTTCCATGTCGCCGCCTGTTGTTACCCATACCATTTCTGCGAATGGCTGCGTGATTGCTCCGGTTACAAGGTTTACCTTATCCTTGCTGATTTCGCCGGACGGGAGTATAATACCCTTGTCTAAAAGTACGTTTTTCATGTCGTCCTCCTATAATCTGTGGTGCCAAAATGGTGCCCGGTCTTACAAAATCATCTTATACGGAGATACGGCAAGATAAATGACGAAACGCGGAAAACCCTGATTTTAAGCCATTTTCGCAAGGTTTTATAAACACTTGCGCGGGCTTATAAGAAGATTTCCGGCTATCAAATCAATAAAAAATGCCCGCTGTCTGTATCAGACAGCGGGATTCTTTGTAGGGGGCGGGTGCTGCCCACCCATGGTTGTGTGCGGCAGCCGCAAGCCTTCCCCATCGGGGGAAGCTGTCGCCGCCAGGCGACTGATGAGGGCAGAGCTTGCCATGGCAACCCGTTTGCGGCTAATCACGGTAACCTGGCCCCGCATCCGGCCTCGGGCGGGGTCTCGGCCACCTTCCCCCTTGGGGGGAAGGCACTTTACAGTTAGTTCAGCGTTTTCCCGAAGAACTCCAGCTCCGGCTTGATGGTATTCATCAGGGCGTCGAACTGGTCGGGGGTCAGGCTCTGGGCACCGTCGCTCTTGGCCTTGGCCGGGTCATTGTGGGTCTCGATCATCAGACCGTCGGCACCGACGGCCACTGCCGCCTGGGCCAGCGCGGGCACCATGAAGGCAATGCCTGCTGCGTGGCTCGGGTCGATGACAACGGGCAGATGGGTCATCTTTTTCAACATAGGAACGGCGGAAATATCCAGCGTGTTGCGCATGCTCGTCTCAAAGGTGCGGATGCCGCGCTCGCACAAAACGACGTTGGGGTTGCCCTCTGCCATGATGTACTCGGCGCTCATGACGAGCTCCTCCAGCGTCGAGGACAGGCCGCGCTTGAGCAGCACCGGCACGTTCAGCTTGCCGACAGCCTTGAGCAGCTCAAAGTTCTGCATGTTGCGCGCACCGATCTGGATCATATCGACCTTGGCGTCAACGAACAGCGGGATGTGCTCGTTGTTCATCAGCTCGGTCACGATGGGCTGGCCCGTGACCTTGCGGGCCTCCTGCAAAAGCTCCAGACCCTCAGCACGCAGACCCTGGAAGCTGTACGGGCTGGTGCGGGGCTTGAACGCGCCGCCGCGCAGGATGCTGGCCCCGGCGGCCTGCACGCGCTGGGCCACGTAGGTGATCTGCTCCTTGCTCTCGACGCTGCAGGGACCGCTCATGACGGCAAAGTAACCGCCGCCGATCTTGTGGCCGCCCACGTCGACGATGGTGTCGTCGGGGTGAAATTTGCGGTTGGCCTTTTTGTACGGCTCGGACACGCGGCGGCAGGTCTCGACGACGGGATTTGCCAGCACCCAGCTCTCGGCCAGCGCCTTGGTGTCGCCGATGAGGCCGAGGATGTGGGTGTCGCTGCCGACGGAATCGTTGATCTGGAAGCCCATGCTGTTCAGCTCATTGCAGAAGGCCTGCACTTTGTCAGCGGGGGCGTGCTGTTTTAAAACGATGATCATGATGTGTTCTCCTATCTATTACAACCGTGAATTATTCTCAACGACGGTATTCTAACACTTTAAAGTGCTAAAGTCAAGCCCCCTTGCGAAAATTGTTGGGGGGATTTATAATAGAAAAAGGGCTTCCCCCTTGGGGGAAGCTGTCCGCGAAGCGGACTGATGAGGGGCGGCCTTGCCAATGCAACTCGTTCACGGGCAATCACGGAAGCTCTGCCCCTCATCCGGCCCTGCGGGGCCACCTTCCCCCTTGAGGGAAGGCAAAGCGGGGCGGCCGGGCCGGGCATGCCCGGCCCCCACAGCGCTATTAACAATCGAGAAGGGTAACAATATGGCAAAAGAAGCAAAAACCAACGCAATGCGGATGCTGGAGCGTGCAAAGGTCACCTACACGTCCCACGAATACCCCCACGAGGAGGGCCAGGCCGTGGACGGCGCAAACGTGGCGCGGCTGACCGGGCAGGACCCGGCGCGGGTGTTCAAGACGCTCGTCACGCAGGGCGCGGACCGAAACTACTATGTGTTTGTTGTGCCGGTGCTGGCCGAGCTGGACCTGAAAAAGGCCGCTAAGGCTGCGGGCGTCAAGAGCGTGGCCATGATCCACGTTGCCGACATCAACAAGGTCACGGGCTACATCCGCGGCGGGTGCAGCCCTGTGGGCATGAAAAAGCAGTTCGTGACCGTCTATGATGAGAGCTGCCTTGCGCAGCAAACGATGCTCGTCTCGGGTGGGCGCATCGGCACGCAGATCGAATGCGCCCCGGCGGACCTCATCAAGGTCACACGCGGCAGGACGGCGGCCATCACGCAGGAGCACGAGGCATGATGCGGCTGGATAAATACCTGGCCGAGCGCACCGGCATGACCCGCAGCGAGAGCCGCAAGGCCGTAACGAAGGGCCGCGTCAGCATCGACGGCGCAGTCTGCCGCAAGGCCGACACCCAGCTGGACGAGCACACCGCCGCCGTGGCGTTGGACAGCGTGCCGCTGGCGGGCGCGTACCGGAAATTTGTGTATATCATGCTCAACAAGCCCGAGGGCGTCGTCAGTGCCAGCCGCGACAAAAAAGACACGACGGTGGTCGATCTGGTCGCGGCGGACTTTCCGCGGCGGGAACTGTTCCCCGCGGGGCGGCTGGACAAGACGAGCACCGGCTTTGTGCTGCTGACTGACGACGGCGCGCTGGCGCATGACATCCTCTCCCCTGCCCACCACGTCGAGAAGCAGTACGTAGTCACGCTGGACACGCCGCTGACCGACGCAATGCGCCGGGGCTTTGCCGCGGGCGTCACGCTGACCGACGGCGAGACGATGGCACCCGCGGGCGTCGAGCCGCTGACCGACGACGGCCTGACCGTGCAGGTCACGCTGCGGCAGGGCGTCTATCATCAGATCAAGCGGATGTTCGGAGTGTTTGATGCGGGTGTGAACGCCCTGCACCGTGAGAGCATCGGCGGCGTGGCGCTGGACCCCGCGTTAGCGCCCGGCCAGTGGCGTGAGCTGACAGCGGAGGAAGTGGAGCGGCTGCGCACAAGGTAAACGGTAGCCCGCGGCGGCATGGGGGCATGCCGCCCTACGACCCTATATAAAGCGCTGTGCCTTACAGGTATTGTGCTGTAGGGGCCGGACATGTCCGGCCCGCAGCCTTCCCCAAAACGCCTGTCTGCCTTACACCGCCGGGCCGCATATATGCGGCCCCTACCGTGCGATAAAAAAATAAATCCGGGCTCCCGAAATTTTCCCGGGGGCCCGGATTTGCTTTACTTATAAGCGTACACCGTCTCGCTCGGTTGGAACATCACGGTATACCCCATATCGTTATAATTGGAGAGGGTGAGCTCGGTGCCCTCGGCCAGAACGATGTGGTGCAGGGTGTCCTGATAGGTGTCGTCGCCGTAGAGCCAGGCGCTGCAATACATCGTGCGGGTGTTCTCCATCGGCAGGTCAAAGGCAAAGTAGCCGCTGCCCGCCGTGCAGGTCACGTCGTAGACGCCGGGTTCGATGTCCTCGCCCACAAGCAGATACAGGCTGTCCTCGCTGTCGCTGAGGGTATACGAAATATCGCCTGTCACCGGGTTGGGGGCAGTATCGGTGGACAGGTCATCGACCTGCGCGTTGCTGCTGTGGAAATAGAGCGCATTGTTCCCGGTCAGGAACAGCACCGTACCCGCGGGCAGCGGGACGTCGTCCAGCCCCGAATCCGCAGCGTCGTAGGCGGACAGATCCTCATAAATTTCCACACCGCAGGCATCGTTGACAAGGTGCATCTCCATGGACGTGCCGTCCTCGGCGCACTTGATCGTGTAGGTGCCCGCGGGCAGGTCTTGCCCCACGACGTACAGCCCGGCGGGCAGGTCGCCGTCCCAGTCGGTGCCCCCGGCGGATACGAGCGGGCGCAGGTCGTCGTAGGCGTTGCTGTCGGCCTCTATGGCCTGTTCTTCGGAAAATTCGGGAACGGGCTCGGAAACCGAGGAACCGATTTCACGCTTCAGCAGGACCTGCAGCATGGGCAAAATCAAAAACAGCGCCACAACGATGATAAGCCACGCGACATTGGCACTGCGTCTGCGTTTGGAGGGTGCCTCGATGTGGTGCTCCACCCGGGCCGTGCGCACCGCGGGGCGCGGTGCATTGTGGCGGTCTGTGCCGCTCTCATGTACATGGGCAGTGCGTTCCTCGTCGTCGTAGCCTTCCACCTTGGGGCGGTTGCCCGCGGGCCGCACGCGGTGGAGAACATCCTCGCCGTTGACGCGGTGATAGTGGGCACTCTCGCCCCGCAGGGTGTAGCTGTGCTCCGGCGGGATGGGCAGACCACAGTCCTCACACCGGCCATTGACGACCCGTCCGCCGCACAGGCTGCATTTTTGCATAGGGACACCTCCTCTTTTTCCTTTATTATACAGGATAGCGTAGGAAATAGCTAGAGGGGCGGGAAAATAAAAAAGCCTCCCTTGTCAAAGGGAGGCTCAGCTTCAGGCATTCGCTGCCCGTTTTGCAGCCGTCTTTCTGTGCAGCTGCTCGGAAAAAACCGTCATCAATACCAGCATCAGCAGCAGGACAAAGGGATAGAGCTTCATCGTGATATTCTGCGCCAGAACGCCGAAAAGCGGTGAAAGGAGCGTGCTGCCGGTGTAGGCGGCGGCCATCTGCAGGCCGGTCATTGACATGCTGAGATTCTTGCCGAAGTTGGACGGCGTCTCGTGAATGATGCTGGGGTAGATCGGTGCGCAGCCCAGTCCGGCGACCACAAGGCCGACCGGCAGCAGCGCATTGCCGAAGGGCAGCAGGATCAGCACAATACCCACGGCGTTCAGAAGCTGTCCCATGCGGATCATCTGCTGATCGTTGAATTTCATCGTCAAAAAGCCGCTGAAAAACCGTCCGACTGTGATGCCTACGTAAAACAGGCTCGCCCAGCTGGCGGCGGTCATTGCGTCCAGACCGCGGGTCAGGGTGCAGTAACTGGCGGCCCACATACCGGCGATCCCCTCAACACCGCTGTAAAACGCAAAACAGAGCATTACCTCCGGCACACCGGGGACTTTCAGCAGTTCGGAAATCGTGCGGTGTTCCGGGGTAAACTCCTCCCCCGCTCTGGCGTCGGCGGGGGTCTGCCACAGCGGCAGGCTGAACAGCAGCAACGCCGTCAGCACAAACTGCAGAACAGACACTGTGCGGTAGCCGTTCTGCCAGGTGCTGCCCGCCAGTGCCCAGCCCATGATGACGGGGCCGCCAGCCGCGCCGATGCCCCACATGCAGTGCAGCCAGCTCATGTGGCGGCTTTCATAGTGCAGGGCCACATAATTGTTCAGCGCGGCGTCGACGCTGCCCGCGCCGAGGCCATACGGGATCGCCCACAGGCAGAGCTGCCAGAACTGGGTGCAGGTGGAAAAACCGAACAGTGCCACAGCGGTTGTGGCGACGCTGAGCGCTGTGACCTTGCCCGTGCCCAGCTTGCTGTTGAGGCGGTCGCTGGCAAGGCTGGAGACGATCGTCCCGGCGGAGATGATCATGGACACACCGCCCGCCCACGACACGCCCGCGCCAAGCTGGGGGTACATGCTCGGCCACGCCGCGCCCAGCAGCGCGTCCGGCAGGCCAAGGCTGATGAAGGCCAGATAGATGATGGGCAAAAGTAACGATACCATACGAAAACCCTCTTGACTTTCTGTAGTTGTGATATTATGATTATATCATCAAATTGCGGAATATACAGGCATTAATTCCGCAAAATCTCGGTACAATTTCACCAAAAACGGAGGCGAGCAAGAAATGGCACTGTCGCTGTGCAGAACGACCGTGGACGATTCGGCGCGGGAGCTGATGGAGCATGGCACCGCCGCCTTCCCCATCGCCTGTTATCACGACGATTTGCAGGCCGAGCCCGTACCGTGGCACTGGCACGAGGAATTGGAGGTACTGGTCGTCAGCGAGGGCATGATCTTGGCGACGGCAGGCGGCGAGAAATTCCGCTTGGGAAAGGGCGAGGGGCTGTTCATCAACGCAGGAGTGCTGCACGGCGACTGGCCGCTGAATGCGGGCAGCTGCCGCCTGCACAGCATGGTGTTCCACCCACGGCTGGTGGGCGGCAACCCGGACAGCGTGTTCTGGCAGAAATATCTGCAGCCGCTGCTGACCGACCCCAGCCGTCCCTGCGCCGTGCTGCGCCCAACGGTGGACTGGCAGCACGAGGCCATCGAGGACATGGAGCGGGCGTTCCGCGCGGTGGTGAACGAGATCCCCGGCTACGAGTTCAAGACCCGCGCGGCGCTGTCGGAGATGATCTTCCAGCTGGTCAGCCACGCCCCGGCGGTGCAGGCCATGCCGAAAAAGGCACTGCGCAGCGCCGACCGCATCAAGAAGATGCTGCAATTTATTCAAGAGCATTACGCCGAGGACATCTCGGTCGAGCAGGTCGCGTCCAGCGCGTCCATCAGCCCCAGCGAGTGTCTGCGGTGCTTCCACGATATGATCGGCACGACACCGAATCAGTATCTGCGCGACCAACGCGCCCAGCGCGCGGCGGAGCTGCTGTGCGGCACGGGACTGCGGGTGACGGAAATCGCGATGCAGTGCGGTTTTCAGGACGCGAGCTACTTTGCCCGCGCCTTCCGTCAGGTCTACGGCTGCGGCCCGACGGAGTATCGCAGAAAAGCACGAAGGGAAAAATAAAACTACCGCCGTCAGTTCCCTGACGGCGGTAGTTATTTTATCGGGAATTAACCGTTATTCTTGCGGGTCTTGATTTCGTCCACGACCTGGTTGATGAAAGCATCCAGATCCATCGTGGTGGTCTCGCCCTTGCGGTCACGGACGCTGATGCTGTTGGCCTCGACCTCTTTTGCGCCCAGAACCAGCATATACGGCACGCGGTCGACCTGCTGTGCCTGACGAATCTTGTAGCCGATCTTCTCGTTGGACTCATCCAGCACAACGCGGACACCGGCGGCCTGCAGCTTGGCGGTGACGTCCTTTGCGTAGTCCAGCGTCTTTTCGCTGACGGGCAGGACTTTGACCTGCGTCGGGGCCAGCCAGGTCGGGAAGCGGCCCTTCGTCTCTTCGATTAGGTAAGCCATGAAGCGGTCCAGAGAGCCGAGGATCGCGCGATGCAGCACGACGGGGGTCTTTTCGCTGCCGTCCTTGTCCACGTAGGTCAGGTGGAACTTGGCGGGCAGGCAGAAGTCCAGCTGGCAGGTGGACAGCGTGTACTCGGCGCCGACGGCGGGCTTGACGTTGACGTCCAGCTTCGGGCCGTAGAAGGCAGCCTCGCCGATCTCCTCGGTGAAGTGGATGCCCAGCTCGGTCAGGACCTCGCGCAGGGCGTTCTCGGCGTGGTTCCACATAGCGTCGTCGTCATGGTACTTCTTCTTGTCGGCGGGGTCGCGCAGGGACAGAACGCAGCGGTAATCCGTGATGTTGAAGTCCTTGTAGACGTCGAAAATCAGCGCGCAGACGTTGGCAACCTCGCTCTTGATCTGCTCGGGCGTGCAGAACAGGTGCGCGTCGTTCTGGCAGAAGTGACGGCCGCGCTCGATGCCCTTCAGCGTGCCGGAGGACTCATAGCGGAAGTCGTGGGCGATCTCGCCGATGCGGATGGGCAGCTGACGGTAGCTGTGGGGCTGGTTGGCGTAGATCATCATGTGGTGGGGGCAGTTCATCGGGCGCAGGACGTAGCTCTCGCCCTCCATCTCCATGGCGGGGAACATGTTCTCACGGTAGTGATCCCAGTGGCCGGAGGTCTTGTACAGGTTCACGGTGCCGATGCAGGGGGTCATGACGTGCAGGTAGCCGCGCTCACGCTCCTTGCCCTTGATGTAATCCTCCAGCTGCTGCCAGACGGTGTAGCCGTTGGGCAGGAACATCGGCAGGCCGCGGCCAACGAGGTCGTCGGTCATGAACAGGCGCATCTCCTTGCCGATCTTGCGGTGGTCGCGCTCACGGGCCTCCTGCTGCTGCTTCTCCCAGGCGTCCAGCTCCTCCTGATTGTGGAAGGCAACGCCGTTGATGCGGGTCAGCATCTTGTTCTCTTTGTCGTTCTTCCAGTAAGCGCCGGACTGCTGGGTGATCTTGAACGCCTTCAGCGCCTTGGTGTAGCACAGGTGGGGTCCGATGCACATATCGACGTACTCGCCCTGCTGGTAGAAGCTGAACTCGGTCTCGTCGGCCAGGTCGGCGATATGCTCGATCTTGTAGTGCTCCTGACGCTCCTCCATCAGCTTGACGGCCTCGTCACGGGGCAGGATGAACGGCTTGATGGGAAGATTCTCCTTGCAGATCTTCTTCATCTCTTTTTCGATGGCGGCGAGGTCCTCGTCGGTCAGTTTGGTGTCGCCGAGGTCGACGTCATAGAAGAAGCCGTTCTCGGTGGCAGGGCCGAAGGCAAAGTCCGCCTGCGGATAGAGGCGCTTGATGGCCTGCGCCATGATATGGGCAGCCGTGTGGCGCAGAACGTGCAGTTCTTCCTCCTGCGGGCACTCGGCGACGGTACCGTCCTTGTAGATGATCTTCATAATTGTACGCTCCTTTTGCAATTGCACAAAAATGCAAATAAAAAATGCTCCATCCCTCGCTTACAAAAGGGATGAAGCATATAGCTCCACGGTTCCACCCAAATTGCGCTTATATCTTACTTATATAATAAAAGGTAAGCGCCGCTCGTACCGGCTGTAACGGGCCGTACCCGGCGGAGGTTCGCCCCCGCGCTCGGCAGTGGTAAGGCTGCGGGCCGCTGCAAAACCGCTTGCACCACGCGGCGTACCGCGGCGGTTCTCTCTTGTGCAGGACCTCGCATCCCGTTTGTCTGCCTCATGGCTTTGTACAGGATGAAGTTAAGTTATTTATAGCACAAGTGCGGCTTTAAGTCAAGTAGAAAAATTTGGAATGTTGAGGTTGTAGGGGCCGCACATGTGCGGCCCGCAACGTAAAGGCAAGCAGGCGTCTGTTGTAAAGCTGCGGGCCGGGCATGCCCGGCCCCTACATTTATACCTCCGCCAGTTTGCACAAAAAACTTTCCACTCCCCTGCCCTGCCCATGTAAAACGACGAAGTTATTAAATATACATTGACTTTACATATTTATGCAATTATACTGTGTGTATCAACTAAGTGAGGGCTTAGCTGCGTACTTATTTTATTTTACAAAGATTAGAGGGAAAATCACATGAAAAAGCTCACTGCTCTGATGCTCAGCTCCGCTATGATGCTGAGTCTGGCCGCCTGCGGCGGTTCCGCTTCCACCGAGACTGTTTCCAGCGAGGCTGCTTCTTCTGAGGCTGCTTCTTCCGAGGCCGTTTCCACCGAGGAGGCCGCTTCTGCCGACGCCGCCGCGGTGACCACCGTCAACGCCGGCAAGCTGACGATGTCCACCAACGCCGCCTTCCCCCCGTATGAGATGACCACCGACACCGGTGATTTCGAGGGCATCGACATTGAGGTTGCGGGTGCCATCGCCAAGAAGCTCGGCCTGGAGCTGCAGGTCGACGACATGGACTTTGACGCCGCCCTGCTGGCCGCCCAGAACGGCAAGAGCGACATGGTCATGGCCGGCGTCACCGTCACCGACGAGCGCCTGAAGGTCATGGACTTCTCCGACACCTACGCCGAGGGCATCCAGTCCATCATCGTGCCTGAGGGCTCCGACATTGCCACCGCTGACGACCTGTCCGGCAAGGCCATCGGCACCCAGCGCGGCACCACCGGCTACCTCTACTGCACCGATGACTTCGGTGAGGAAAATGTCATCGCCTATGATGACGGTCTGACCGCTGTGCAGGCCCTGAACAACGGCCAGGTCGATGCCGTCGTCATCGACAACGCCCCTGCTCAGGAGTTCGTTGCGGCCAACCCCGGCCTGAAGATCCTTGACACCGCTTACGCCCAGGAAGATTACGCCATCGGCGTTGCCAAGGGCAACACCCAGCTGCTGGACGCTATCAACGGCGCTCTGGAGGAGCTGCAGGCCGACGGCACCCTGCAGGCCATCGTGGACAAGTACATCAAGGCTGAGTAAAC
>ERZ772872.2162-NODE-2162-length-16482-cov-4.114324_pt1 | contig 16482 bp, 15 predicted proteins | sample MGYA00512132_ERZ772872 | MGnify/ENA primary metagenome ERZ772872 (study PRJEB29015, sample SAMEA2737724) | human gut metagenome | biome: human gut; feature: human-associated habitat; material: faeces | place: China | collected 2012 ...
CCACTGGATCTCTTTCCTGCAGACCGCCACCACGTCAAAGCGGATCTGTACATCCCCCTCTGCAGGATGCTTCCACAGATACCAGTCTGCGCAACGGCAGATTTTTTCCTGCTTTGCGCTCCCAACCGCCTCCAACGCTGTCCCAAATCGGTCGTCGTTCCGATATTTTACTTCAAAAAAAACAAGGCAGCCCCGGTGAAACCCAATGATATCGATTTCTCCCCTGCTGCACCTGTAATTACGCTCCAGAATGTTTACTCCGCTGCGCATCAGATAAGCTGTCACTGCTCCCTCCCAGAAAGCGCCCGCCTGTCTTTTATTCATTTAACCTTCTTTCACAAAATGACCGATGAAGCTTCTGCGGTGAATCGCCGTCGGTCCCATGGTCTGCAGTGCCTCGATATGCTCTTTTGATCCATACCCTTTATTGCGTGCAAATCCATAGCCCGGAAAAACTTCCTCATACTGCTCCATCATCCGGTCCCTCGTCACCTTCGCTACAATGCTCGCTGCAGCAATGGATACGCTTTTTGCATCTCCCTTGATGATCGGAACCTGTTGAATTGCCACCTGCGGAATCCTTACCGCATCGTTTAGCAGAACTGCAGGCTGAGGATTCAGCTTTTCAATCGCCTGACGCATCGCTTCGTAGGTCGCCTGCAGGATGTTGATCTCATCGATTCGCTGTGGGCTGACAATCCCGATTCCCACCGCCACTGCGTGCTCCAAAATGACGTCATATAGCTGTTCCCTTTTTTCTGCAGAAAGCTGCTTGGAATCGTTCAGATACAAAATTTCGCAGTTCTTCGGCAAAATAACCGCGCCTGCAACAACCGGTCCCGCCAGCGGTCCCCTTCCAACCTCGTCAATGCCGCAGATCAGCCCTTCGTTTTCATAGTCCCGTTCATACTGCTGCAGCTGATAAATCCGCGCCGTTTCCTTTTCCAGCGTCTCCCGCTGCTTTTCCGAACGCCGGATCAGCGCCTGCACACCGCTTCTTGTGTCTTCCCGATAGGTTTGTTCCAGATTCTCCAACAGGCCTGCCGCAGACTCTGCCTCTGTCCGCATGGAGGCTTTCTTCAAGCGCTCTTCGGCTTCTGCAAACCGCGCTTTGATTTCCCCGATTTTTTCCATATCAGATGTCCCTTACTGGTGTTTTAACACTCCAAATTTATGAAACGGCCAGATTCTGACCCACGCTTTTCCGATAATCTGATCCCGGTGGATATTTCCGACGCTCGGCTCCCGGCTGTCCGAGCTGTTGTTTCGATTATCGCCCAGCACAAAATATTCGTCCTCGCCGAGGGTAATCGGCTCGCCTGCGCGCCCCGGTGACAGCATCACTTCCTTGCCGTAGCCTTCCTCCAGCACCTGTCCGTCAATGTAAATCGTTCCGTCCGTGCCGATCTGAACCGTTTCGCCGGGCAGACCAATAATCCGCTTAATATAGTAAACATTTTCATCGTACTGGAATGGGAACACGATAATATCAAAGCGCTGCGGATCCTTGAAACGATACGAAATCTTGTCTACGATCAGGTTATCGTTATTGCTCAGTGTCGGCTCCATCGAGCTTCCGTTGACCTCCGTGCGCTGTCCGACAAATGTGATCACCAGCCAGGTGATACCCAGGACAACTACGATATATAAAAGCGTGCTTCCGATTTCTTTCAGGATTGCTTTTCCACTCATGGCTTACGCCTCCTTTTTCGGCAATTCCAGCGTCATGCGGCCGAGCCTGCCGCTGCGAAAATCATCCAGAACGAGGGCCGCGCCCTTTTCATATTCCGGCTCGCCGCCCTTTTTCAGACAACCGCGGGACTTGCAGACTGCTTCCAGAAGGGCGAGGGCCGAATGGAGGGACGCCTGTGCGTCGCCATCTGCGCCCGCTGTATCCAGTGTCAGCTGATACCGCTTTTCCAACGCCTCCGGGTAATTCTCCCCGATAAACACAAGCAGAGAAAGTGCCATTTCTTCGCGGTTTAAGATTTCATCGTTCATCGAGCCGATCAGTGCGAGGCGTTCTCCCACCGCCTGATCTTCGAATTTCGGCCACAGGATGCCGGGGGTATCCAAAAGCTCCAGACCCTTGTTCAGGCGAATCCACTGCTTGCCCTTCGTTACGCCGGGCTTGTTGCCGGTTTTCGCGCACGCCTTTCCTGCGAAGCTATTGATAAACGTCGATTTTCCAACATTTGGAATTCCGACTACCATCGCACGGACCGGACGGTTCAGAATCCCTCTCTTACGGTCACGCTCTGTCTTTTCTTTACATGCTTCCTGGATCACATTATTGATTGCCTTCATTCCGGAACCATTTCTGGAATCTACTTTTACAACATAAAATCCCTTTGCCTGAAAATAAGTTTTCCAGGCTTCATTCTGACGCTCGTCAGCCAGATCTGATTTATTAAGAAGAATCAGTCTGGATTTATTTTTTCCCAGTTCATCGATATCCGGGTTTCTGCTCGAAAGAGGTACGCGGGCATCCACAAGTTCAATGATCAGATCGATCAGCTTAATGTCCTCCTGCATCTGTCTCTTTGCCTTGGTCATATGACCAGGGTACCACTGTACGTTCATATACACCTAACCTTTCAAAAATCCAAATTTATCTTTCGGGGAAATGACAAACCATACCTTTCCCACAATATATTTCTTATTGATATTTCCGATATCACCATACCGGCTGTCCTCACTGTTATTTCTGTTATCGCCAAGTACAAAATACTCACCGCTTTCCAGAGACACTCCGTCGGATGCCAATCCCGCATTACTGATTTCAGGAAAATTCTTATTTTCATTATATACTTCTCCGTTGATCAATACTGCTCCGTTGGATATCTGTACAGTCTCACCGGGCAGACCGATCACGCGGCCGATATGCAGAGCCGCATCATCACTTCCACTGGTTTTATATACAATGATATCTCCCCGTTCAGGTGAGGATACTTTATAAACAGCCCTGTTTACAAAAAAGCGTTCTCCAACCTGCAGTGTGGGCTCCATGGCACTCTCCTGTACAGTCACTGATTGAAACAGCGCAATTCCCGCCAGAATTCCAAAAATGAGCACTACCGCTATCTGAAATATCCAGTTAAGGATTCCCCGGACTTTTTTATCTTCAAGTTTTGTTTCCAGCATATCTCTGGTCTCTTTCAGTGCCGGACTATCTTTCCATTTTCTGATATTCATCCAAATCTCCTGACAGATGGAAAAAGAGGGACAATACACAAGTTATTGTCCCTTCTTCTGCTAATTCATGAAATTATTTAACAAGCTCTTTAACCTTAGCTGCTTTACCTACACGATCTCTTAAGTAGTTCAGTTTCGCACGACGTACTTTACCACGACGGATAACTTCTACTTTTACTACATGTGGGGAATGAAGCGGCCATGTTTTCTCAACGCCTACTCCGTTAGAGCTCTTTCTTACAGTAAATGTAGCTCTGTTGCTTCCGCCCTGTTTCTTGAGAACTGTTCCTTCAAAAACCTGAACACGTTCACGGTTTCCTTCTTTAATCAGTGCGTGTACTCTTACAGTATCACCTGTGTTGAATGCCGGTACTTCAGCTTTTAACTGAGCTGCTTCGATGTTTTTGATAATTTCGTTCATTGTATTTTTCTCCTATTCTTATATGGATGTTCTTAATACATATCCTGTAACAGAGGACCATCTTTTTTCACAACAGTTGTGATTATACTATATAGCCTGATGTATTGCAATACTTTTTGCAAATTTTTTACCAGCAGATTACTTCACATCCTGTTTCCGTAACCAGAACAGTTACTTCCCACTGGGCTGAAGGAAGTCCGTCCTCTGTACGGACTGTCCACTCGTCAATCTCATCCGTATAAATTTCATCGCTTCCCATATTTACCATCGGCTCTATGGTAAACATCATACCCGGAACCATCAGGACACCTGTATTCTCTTCAGAAACAAAGCTTACCCATGGATCTTCATGGAACTCAACTCCCACACCATGTCCACCGATTTCTCTGACTACAGAATATCCGTTTTCTACTGCATGTTTATGAACTGCACTTCCCATATTTCCGATCGGAGTCCATGGTTTCACCTGGGAAATACCAATCTCAACACATTCTTTTGTGACCTTGACAAGTTTTTCTTTCTCCGGACTCACTTTACCGATGCAGAACATTCTGGACGAGTCAGAATAATAACCATTATATATTGTAGATACATCAACATTGATAATATCTCCCTCTTTCAGAATCTGCTCTTCATCCGGGATTCCATGGCATACCACTTCATTTACAGAAGTACACACGCTCTTTGGAAACCCTTCGTAATTTAACGGTGCCGGAATACCCCCCATTGCCGTTGTCTTCTGATAAACCATCTGATCGATTTCTTCTGTCGTCATACCTGCACAAATGTGTTCTGCCACATAATCAAGTACTGCAATATTAATCTTGCTGCTTTCACGCATTCCCTGTAACTGTGCTTCATTTTTAATAATTTCCCGCGGTGGAACCTTATGAAATTTTCTTCTGTACATTTCAATTTTTTTATCAAAATCCATGTGGCATTCACCGTATAACTTTCCACTCTTGCACCAGCATGGCTGGTCCTTTGTCAGCTTTTTCAATTGTTTTCCTCTTTTCTTTTTATTTTTCTTTTCTGCTTTTCTAAAATCCGTTACTGCTGTAATGCCTCCACAATTGCCGGGAAAAACTGCTTCTTTCTGGATACGACACCCTGCAGCTTTACACAAGCATCCTTTACTTCTACGCCAAACGCCTGATAAATCACAGCATTGGCATTGTTACCCGCACAAAGTACCTCAGAGGATTCCGATACAATATCAGTGAGCAGAAAATAAACAATTCCCGCACTGTTATCCTGTACAACGCCCTGTATAAATTCTGCCAGACGCGGTTTTACTTTTTCTAACTCCTCCGCACTCATAGAATTAATCTGTCCGACACCAATTGCAACATTGTTAACGGAAAACTTTTTATAATCCTGATAAAAAATTTCTTTTGCAGATTTACCGGATAAATTGCTTCCGGCACGGAACATTTCCCGCCCATATGTTTCAATATCCAGCTCTGCCTTTTTTGCCAGCTGCATGCACGCTGCCACGTCATCCGACGTACACGTCGGTGATTTAAAAATCAATGTATCGGAAATGATTGCCGAACACAGCAGCGCCGCTGTATTTTTATCAATTTCCACCTGATTTTCCTGATACATATGATAAATAATCGTTGCCGTACTGCCAAGCGGCTGGTTTCTAAAAAATACTGGTGATACCGTCTGAATTGCCCCCAGCCGGTGATGGTCAATAATTTCAAGAATTTCCGCTGTTTCAACGCCATTGACTGCCTGACCCCTTTCGTTGTGGTCAACAAGAATCAATTTTTTCTTTCCTGCTCCCAGTAAATTTCTTCTGGAAATCATCCCCACATAATTGCCCTGTGTATCCTCGACCGGAAAATCCCGGTGGCGAAGCTTTGCCATAACCGTCTGGATATCTTCAATAAAGTCTTCTGTTTGAAATTTGACAATTCCTTCTTTTTCTTTCATCAGAAAACGTATCGGCATACTCTGGTTAATCAGTCTTGCTACCGTATATGTATCAAATTTAGTTGTAATTAACAGACAGTTGTGTTCCTTTGCCACTTTTGTGATGGTCTTTGACACCTGTGCGCCTTCACAGATAATCAGGCATCCTGCTTCCATTTCAATTGCGCACAGCTGTGCCTCATAGCGGTTCCCCAGAATAACAATATCCCCTGTCCCGATATAATTTTCCATCATATCCGGGTTGGCCGCCGCAATCACAACTTTTCCTTCTTTAAAAATACTGTCTGCTTCCCCTGCAACAACCGTTCCTTCCAATGTATCCACAATATTCTGATACCGTGTCTGGGCTGTTGCAAGAATGGTGCTGTCATAAACCTGAAAATACGATTTTGCTATATCTCCAATCGTAATCAACCCTTCCAGCACATTTTCTTTTGTTACCGGAAGTGTCACGACATTCTGCTCTTTCATCAGGGTCCACGCCGTTTTTACTGAAATCTCTTTAGAAACACCCGGTGTTTTTCGAATCTGGATATCCCGTACCTGTGGTCTGACATCCTTCATATATTCCGGCGGCTGTACACCCAGTTTATCCATGACATACTGCGTTTCTTCATTTAAATGTCCTGCACGTTTTGCCACATAATGCTGTCCTGTTATTTTTTCTTTTAGTCTTGCATAACAAATTGCTGAGCATACAGAATCTGTATCCGGATTTTTATGTCCAATCACATAAACTGTTTCCTTTCCTTCCATATCCACCTCTCCACTTAAAAAACTGTTATAGCTGTACCGTTTCTACCTAACATACATACTATAACAGTTCTTTATGGTTTTCAACCGTTTTGCCTTTATTTTGTCTGTTTAATCTGTCTGTAAGCACGCTGCACTAATTTGTGAAAACAACAATATTGGTCTTATCTGTTTCTCCCAGACGTGCCAGCAGCTTTTTAAGATTCTCAACCGCTTTCTTATAAACATAATATGCATCATATGTCTGCTGGAAATAATCCATGGCTCCCTGAATATCCTCACGGTCTTTTGCCTCCCATGAAAGTGTCGCATATTTATGGATATTATTATGCGTTTCAATAACTTCTTTAAATTCTGCACTGCCTGTAATCTGTGGATTCGTCTGTGCAGCAAGCCATTTACCGATTTTACAGGTCTTCGGATTATTCAGCTGTTCTTTTCTTAACCGCTCAAAATCAACGGCATTGTTATAAACTCTCCACATCAGGATAAAGTGGTCATTAATAAATACATCCAGCCAGTCCTGCTGTGTAATCTCAGCAAATCCACGTACCATATCACTTCTTGTTGTATCAATGTAACGCCCGATTTTATAGACATGCGTTCCCATTTCCGTACAGTCATCAGAAAGTTCTTTATAACTCTTGGAAATGCTTTCAATCTGCCTTGTAAAGTCTTTTGTTACGTCTGTCTGTGTATCAATATCCTCAAAAGCATTGTCAACACGATCCTTAATCTGATTCATCTGCTGATTCATCTGTCGGATTGATTCCAATGACTGTTCTACCTTTTCATTGCCCTCTGCAAGCTTGGAGGTTGTTTCATTCATGGAAAGTGCCAGTTCCCCGATATCCGTACGCAGTTCTGCTACATATTTAACAATGTCTTCTGCAGATTCTGCGGTATTGCCGGATAACTGTCTTACCTGATCAGCAACGACTGCAAAGCCCTTTCCTGCTTCTCCTGCTCTTGCAGCTTCAATAGATGCATTTAACGCCAGCAGATTACTCTGGCTTGCAACCTTCTTTACCACATCGACAATTTCACCGATTTTATCAATCTTGCCCTGAAATTCCTGTACCTGTTCATTGATTGCCTGAATCTTTTCAGAAGACTCATTGACAACCTGTATGCTGTTGTTCATATTTTCCGTACTACTGTCAGCGGTTGCAATGACATCATGTGTATTCTCACGGATATGTGACATTGCTTCCGAAATATTGTTAATAGATGTTTCCATGTCACGGCTTGCATTTTCCATATCCCGGATGGATTCTGTCTGGGACTGAACCTGATCTAATGTCTTTTTTACATAAGAGTTATCACCGATTGAACCCATTGCCTGATTCAGACGCATTACAAAATTGTTATTGGAACGCTTATATGCATGAATCAGTTCATTAAACTTTTCTCCATATGCCGGATTCTGAAATGCGCTTGTATCAATATCTTCATAATTACCGCCAATCACACCATCCATTGCCTGCATAAGCAGCTGCAAGTCCTTTTCTTCTGAATAACCATTTGCTGTCTTTTTTCCAAACATATCTATTACCTCTCTGATTCGCTTTTATCTTAGTCGTATTTTATCACATAATAACAAAAAATAATACTTATTTTTGCTTATTTTTTGCATATATTACAAAATTTTTTTCCTAATCCAGCGCAATTTCTTCCAGTTCCACAATGCTCCCAGTTTATTGTAAACCCAGTACCCTGCATTTGCCGCCTTTTGCAGCAGAAAATTTGTGTCCTCTTCCATTTCTTTTAAAACACTGCCGCCCTGTGCCTGCACCCATCCTTCTTTAATTGCCCGGATTAAATCATTGTTGTTTGCAATTTTTTGTGTGAATTCTGTATATGCTGCCCCGACTACGCGCATCTTATGTGCATCCGACCCTGCCACTTTCGGCTTATGCAGACAGCCTGCCAGATTATCAGCACAGGCATTTGCCCACGGTCTGATGCAGGCATTAAATGTTTCCACGAAATCAAATTTTTCCAGGAATTCATTGTGTTTTTTACCAAATCGCGTATTGGTAAATGCAAAAAATCCCGGCCCGTAAGGATGTGCAAGCCCTAAAATGCCCCCTCTTTCATGCACAATCTTTTCTAACTGCGCCAGTGTCATTCCACGGATTTCCATAAAAGCATCATTTATACAGTCCGGCAGTACCGCAATCACATGGCCGCCATCCCTTGTATCATACTCAATGCCCTTTAATACCGTAAACGGCTTTTCCAGATGCAGATTCTTTGCAATCTTTTCAAATTTGCGGTAGCCGTCATAGGAGTTGTGGTCTGTTACCAGCATTCCGTCAAAGCCCTCTTTTACCAGCTTCGTGATATATTCCTGAATCGGCACTTTTGCATCAATTGACCCCTCTTTTGTATGGCAATGCATATCCAGTTTCATTTTTATTCTCCATTCTGTATTTTTTAACATAAGTGTCAAAAACAAATTTTAACATTTATATTACCTATCATTATAAATCATTTGACAATTTCATAACCAGCTACACTATAACACAGCGCCACCTTTTTTTCCATATTTTTTCACTTTCCGGTCCCTTATTTCATATATTAAAATAACTCTGCTATCAAAGGATTTTGTTTATGAATTATCGGAACTGTCTTAAAATTTTATGCAGTATTTCTGTTGTCTGCCTGTGCTGTACATGTATGGGCTGCAGCAAAACAAAAAGCACCGGCAGCACATCCATCACTTTAAATGAAGTTGCGCACTCCGTTTTTTATGCACCACAGTACGCGGCAATTGAATTGGGATATTTTAAGGAAGAAGGCATTGACCTTACACTTGTGACCGGATTCGGCGCTGACAACGTTATGACTTCCCTGATTTCAGATGATGCACAGATTGGCCTTATGGGTTCTGAATCTTCTATATATGTATACGCACAGGGTGCATCGGATTACGCCGTCAATTTTGCCCAGTTGACACAGCGCGCCGGCAACTTTCTGGTATCCAGAACGGCAGAAGATGATTTTTCATGGGAAAACCTGCGCGGAAAAACGATTCTTGGCGGCAGGGCAGGTGGTATGCCACAGATGATTTTGGAATATATTTTAGAAAAGAACGGACTGACTAAAGAAGACGTCAATATTATTCAAAACGTAGATTTCGGCTCAACTGCCGCGGCATTTTCGTCTGGCATTGCCGATTATACCGTGGAATTTGAACCGTCCGCAACACTTCTGGAACAGGAAAGCGCCGGATTTGTCGTGGCTTCTTTGGGCGTGGAAAGCGGCTATGTGCCGTATACTGCCTATTGTGCCAAAAAGAGCTTCCTTTCTAAAAACTCCGATGTGATTGCTGCCTTTACCAGAGCCATTCAAAAAGGGCTTGACTACTGTAATTCCCACTCCGCCGAAGAAATTGCTGCGGTAATTGCACCACAGTTTCCGGAAAATACCCAAAACGATATCGCCGTCATTGTTGCACGATATCAGAATCAGGACACATGGAAAACCGATACGGTATTTTCCAAAGAAAGTTTCACACTGCTGACTGATATTTTACGAAACTGCGGCGAGTCAGACACGGATGTTCCTTATGAAGACCTTGTCACCACAACATATTCCAAACAGGCAGCGGCCGAATCTGTTTCATATTAAGCCACATGTAAGATTTAACTCTGCCGCTTTTTCATTTCATGATTTAAAGTGCCGTCCGAGCCGTTCGCGGAATTTTTTGCTGTGCTTTGCCTGCCTTTGAACCTGTAACAGCACCAGACGGCACATCACTGCAAAGACCGGAACTGCTGCTGCCATTAAAATCCCCGTAACCATTACCCATACCGGTGACAACGGATACAATGCGAACAGCGGCTTTAAAAACAGTACACTGAATACTGCCCCGGATGCCATCAGTATACAGATGCCTGTTCTGATTTTATCCAGCGGCATACAGATTCTTATAAGTGCTGCCATTCCGACAGCCAGCAATATCATGATACACATTGTAGAAAGCTGCTCATGTCCGATGCCGGCACAATTTCCTGCAACGTTAAGCACTGCCAGCAGTATAAAATCCGTCAGTGCCGCAGGCAGTGCCAAAAGCACGACATTGGTTAAAAAATGTCCTTCTATGCGGCTTTTATCCGGCTGCATTGCCAGTAAAAATGCCGGTGTACCGATGGTGAATGTTCCCAAAAAAGACAACTGTGTCGGATACAGCGGATATTTACTGACTGCCACAAATGTAAACAGTGTCATCAGCATAGAAAACAGATTTTTCACCAGAAACAGCGAAGCAGAACGCTGGATATTGTTGACCACGCGTCTGCCCTCTAATACCACGGACGGCATCCTTGCAAAATCAGAATCCAAAAGAACAATCTGTGCCGCATTGGATGCCGCTTCACTGCCGGATGCCATCGCAATACTGCAGTCCGCTTCTTTTAATGCCAGCACATCATTGACACCGTCCCCTGTCATTGCAACAACATTGCCTGCTTTTTTGAGTGCCAAAAGAAGTTTCTTTTTCTGTTCCGGCGATACTCTGCCAAATACCGTATAAATCGGTGCAGCTTTTTCCAGTTCTTCATCAGAAAGCTGTGAAACATCAATATATCTGTCTGCTTCTGCAATCCCTGCCTTTTTTGCAACTGCCGCCGCTGCTTTGGGATGATCGCCGGATATAACCTTAATACAGACGTCTTCTTTCTGAAAATATTCAAATGTTTCCCGCGCATCCCTTCGGATCGGATTACTCACTAAAATAAATGCAAGCGGTTCAAACAAATGCTGTTCTTCCCCATACCTGCCAAATGCAAGCACACGTACACCTTTGTCGATTTTATCAGAAATTTGCACGTCATATTTTCCGTAACGCTCTGCCAGAAGCCGCTCCGGCGCACCAATCAGATATAGTCCTTCTTCAAAACGTACACCGGAATATTTGCGCTGTGAAGAAAACGGAATGACTTTTTGTGCCTTTCGTTCACTTTTTCCGTCAAAATAGTCTTTTAATGCCTGCATCGTGATATTATCCGCATCCAGATTTGCTACAACATCTCCGATTAAGGCATGAAGCGAAGTTTCTTCTTCCTCTTTTGCCAGCGGAATAATTTCCCGGACAGACATTTTATTTTCCGTAATCGTTCCCGTCTTGTCCACACACAGGACATTGACCCGCGCCAGCGTTTCAACACATGCCATTTCATGAACCAGCACTTTTTTTCTGCCAAGGCGCATGACACTGACAACCAGTGCAATGCTCGCTAAAAGATACAGTCCTTCCGGTATCATACCGACCAGTGATGCAATCATGGATACGACACTTTCCTGTATGGTCGAACCAATGACAAAATGCTGCTGCAAAAACAGCAGGATTCCAATCGGTATAATAACAATGCCAATAATACGCACCAGACGGTCTAAGGAACGCATCATTTCCGTCTGTGTATTTTTACGCGATGCTTTTGCTTCTAACATCAGCTGTGCCGCAAAAGATAACAGTCCCACTTTTGTAAGTGTCGCATATCCTTTTCCTGAAACAACAAAACTGCCGGAATACAGTATATCGCCCGGATTTTTTACTACTTCATCCGCTTCACCTGTAATCAGTGCTTCATTGACACGCAGACTGCCTTTCTCAACAACTGCATCTGCACAAATCTGGTTTCCTGCCTGAAAAACGCAAAGGTCTCCAAGCACCAGCTGTTCTGAATCCACCTGCAGCATCTGCCCGCTGCGCACAACCTGCGTTTTAGGTTCATTCATCAGTGTCAGCCTGTCTAACACCCGTTTTGCCCGGATTTCCTGAACAATGCCAATCATTGTATTGCACACAATAATAGGCAAAAAGGTCATATTTACATATGACCTTACAAAAACTAACAATGCCGTAAACACTGCAAATATGAAGTTAAAATATGTAAAAATGTTACCGGCAATAATCTGTCCGACAGATTTGGACTCATTTTTCACCTGTACATTTCCATAACCGGCATACAGCCTTTTTTGTGCTTCTTCGCAGCTTAATCCACGGTTTTCATTAGTCATCTGAATATTCAATCTCCTTACCCGCAACGCGGAACGTATAATAAATAGTGACTGCAAAAATAACCAGCTTTACAGCAAAACTTACCGCTATGCTTGCAACGGATTCCTGATTATAAAGCTGGAATGAAATCATCGCAAAAAATGTCACTGCCGCTGTAACGCCGTACCACCATTTTGCCAGATTTCCTTTAATAACACCAAAAATTACATTCATTAATGCGATATTTAAAACCATATCGAGAATACAGTTGACACCCAGTAACAGCCATAAAACGGATGGTGTTGTAAACAGTGCCGAAACCGTTTCATAGGTTGTTGTCACCTCTTCCGCCGCCAGCTGCGCCAGCATATCCTGTGCCTGTCCTGCCTGGATTGCGGTACACCACGTAATGTAGGAAATCGCTGTCATACCGTATAAAAGGCTGTCGCCGATTGAAAGACCGATTCCCGCAAGGTAGACATCGCCTTTGCGCTCAAAACGTTCATTTAACATATAGCCGGTAACAACTCTTGCTGCTGTAAATCCGGCTGTCGCAAACAGCGCATATACAATATTATACGTTGCCGGGTTGTTATAAAAAATATTGTCTATACTCGGTATCAGTGCCAGCGCCGATGTTGCCAGATTGGCAAAAATAAATACAAAAACGGCATAGGCAATCACACCTAAAATCCCCGGCATAACTCTTGCTTTCCATCTTTTCATAATGACAACTACAAGTACAATAATTGCCGAAAGCATAAGAATCCCACCCGCCGAGAGCATGGATGACGTTCCTGCCGGCAGGGTCTGTGTCAAATCAATTGTTTCCATAAAATCTCCATTCCGCCGTTTCCATCTGCCACGGCTTTTTATCTTTCTTAATCATATCATTTCTGTCTGTAAAAGCCAATAAAATATCTATTAAAGTTTGTTCTGTACAGACGAAAAGAGCAGCCACATAGCTGCGGCTGCTCCTCTCATAATCTTAATTGCATAACAATATATCTTTTTTAATAACGAAATGTATATTTAAAAAGGCACACTGTAAACCATTTGGATTATAATTTTGTTACATTAATAGCCTGAGGACCTTTAGCGCCTTCTGTTACGTCAAACTCTACTTCTGCGCCTTCGTCTAATGACTTGAATCCGCTCATGTTCAGACCTGAGTAATGTACGAACACATCCTTGCCTTCTTCATCGCTGATAAAGCCATAGCCCTTTTGGTTATTAAACCACTTTACTGTACCTTTCATTTCAAGTACCTCCAAAAAAATATATGGTGCCAAACACCTTCTTTATCTTAGCATTTGCGGCAATTGTTGTCAATGAAATCTCACTATTTGTTTTCGGACTCCCCAACCTGTAAATACACACGGCTAAGCTCAATTTTATCATCGCCCTGCTGAACTACCGACACGATATTTCCGGCTGTAACCTGTGCTTTTTCCACCCGCAGCAGATGGCTGTTGATAATCTCTGTCGGATAGGCTTTGTCATTAATATAGACCACACTGTAATCATTAAAATTACTGCCTTCCACGCATACATAATCCTTGTAATTATATGCATTGGTGATTGTAATATCATTTTGTCCCATAATCAGATTGGTTGCCTGAAATGGATTTTCCCCGCCATATAAATCACAGTTTCCATATAAAATGTCGTATTCAAGAATCTTTAAATCTTTTAAATAGTCCGGCGTGTCCTTACGTTTCTGATGAAACTTTGTCAGATAACCTTCCGACATGCCAAGCATCTGCTGTACATGCGCTGCCAACTGATAACTTTCCAGATTTTCTTTTTCGGACGGCAGTGAAAAATTGCTCCAGACAACGTACTGTGTCTGATAAATGTCGCCATTTTCAAGTACTTCGTCCGTAAATGAAAATCCCGGCAGGTGGTCGCCGTACATAACAAGCACTGTCTCTTCATCCCTGCTTTCGAGCATCGCCGTCAACTCCCGCAGGAAATTATCCATTTCATGAATCTGGTTGACATAGTAGGTAAATGCCTTTTCCTTTGCCGTATCAAAAAATCCCGTTACCGTAATTTCCGGCACAAAGCCTTCCGGATAATCTGACGGATAATCGCCATGTCCCTGTACGGAAATTGTATAAATGTAATCCGAACCATCTGTGGAATCCAGTATTTTTCCGATTTCCCCGGTCAGAATCTTATCCTTTGCCCAGCCCATCGGTGTCATTTCGATATTGTCCATATATTCAATTGATGTAAAATCTTCATATCCCAGATGAGAGAAGACCTTATATCTGTCATAAAACGTTCCGTCATTGTCATGCAGTGCATGGGTGGCATACCCTTTTTCTTTTAAGTCATATGCCATGGATTCACAGACCTTGGACTGTAAAACCGTCTTGTACGGATATTCACCCGGTCCAAAATCATCCATATTCATGCCGGTCTGCACTTCAAATTCCGTATTGGCTGTTCCCGCACCAAAGCACGGCACAGATAAGTAGCCTGACGGATACTCTGCCACAAGCTGTTCAAAATACGGAAGCGGATTTTCCGAAAAACTGATGCCTTTTACCAGATTCGGATCAAAAAAAGACTCCAGCTGCAAAAAAATGATATTCGGTGATTTTTCCGAATTTTCGACTTCTATTTCTTCAATATCCTCTTTCAGACTATTAACATACTCCGGTGTATATTCATCCGATTTGCTGATTCCTCTGTCCACAACACTGCACGTGAAACAGTAAGCAAATCCATATTGTTTATAGGCATTGGCAAGATTGCCGAAATAACTGCTGATTGTTCCGGTAAGAAGCAGCAAGTGGGTAACTCCCATACAGCATAACAACAGTAATCCAATTTTTACTGTTGTACGGATATAGTGTATTTTTTCCTGCTGTTTCGGACCTTTTATCCACAGCCATACCAGTCCCGCAATCCCTGCGGCAACTGCCAGTACAATCAGAATTATCTGAAAAGCATTCAGATAGACCGGAATGACTTTTATGGCATCTTCAATTAAATAAATATCCATTGCCGTAAATGGCGTTTTTCTGGAACAAAGCACCACAAAATTTGTAATTGCAAGCAATAACCACACTACACTCACCGTACAGTACACAAATACTTTTCTGTGAAACAGCAGTACGACAGACATCGTCACCAGAATAATCAGCGTATTATATAAAAACAGAACCGGATTGGTAAAAATCATTACCAATCCGATTAAACTTCTCCTGTTGAAACACTCAACCAGCATATTCAGCAATGCCGAATATACGGCAGCATGTACAATCTCATATTGCCAGCATTTTTGTAAAACTGCCTTTATTCGATTCATAATCCTCACCTGTTATCTGCACTTCATTTTTTTTACTCATTTGTCGTTTCATGACGTGACTCACGGATAACTTCCATCAGTTCACGTGCCTTGTCTTTTGCTTTTGAAGATGCATTTCTTGAACCCATCACCATATAGGCAAACTTCTGTGCTGTATCGTCATCATTGCATTTATGCGCCAGCTGTGCAAGCAGGGAGTTGATCGTCACCTCGTCCATATTGCAGATTGGCGGATACTCTTTTAAAAGTGCCTCGGTAAAGCCTTTGTATGCTTTTTCGATATACTCCGCTTCCAGCTTGTTATACTTTGCAATCTGCCCCAGATTGGCTGTATCATCCTGCTGTAATTCTTCTGCTGCTCCTCTGTAAAGCCATGCAAGCTTTAAGCACAAATAAGCCTGTTCACTTCCTCTGGCCGGTTTTGTCATTGCGGTCAGCAATGCCATCTTATACCGTTTAATCGCAATATCATACGTATAATAATCTGCTGAATCCTCCATTGCCGTATATTTGCTTCCAATCATTTCCTTTAACAGCGCTCTCTGCTTCGGCGTAACGTTGTTAAATTCACGCAGTGTTGATGCATATCCGCACTTCGGGCACAGACATACATCATATTTGATTGTATCAATTCCGGAATACAGCGGTCTTAAATCTGCCTCAGTCCCTAAAAATCTGGCCTTTCCTGTTTTTACCTGCTTTGTCTTAAAATCCGCATCACAGACCGGGCAGTTCATGGATTTATCAAATACATAGGTGCTTTCATCTTTTTTATTGCTGCTGTTTTCCATACTAATCTCCATTCCGCAGGCATTTTAATGCCGGAGGAATCGCGAGCCAAAT
>ERZ772872.2169-NODE-2169-length-16435-cov-2.989011_pt1 | contig 16435 bp, 13 predicted proteins | sample MGYA00512132_ERZ772872 | MGnify/ENA primary metagenome ERZ772872 (study PRJEB29015, sample SAMEA2737724) | human gut metagenome | biome: human gut; feature: human-associated habitat; material: faeces | place: China | collected 2012 ...
ATCTTCTGTCTCAATGGCAGAGATTCTCTTATAAATATCCAGTTTCTGATACTCATTTTTAATATAATTAGCAGGAATATAAGCATCAATGTCACATTCCACGCTGGTAGCATAAGAATCTTCTTCTGTTTCTTCTCCCTTTAATGCTAAAACTGCCTGATTTAACATTTTACAGTAAAGATCATAACCCACTGCTTCCATATGTCCATGCTGCTCTGCACCAAGGACATTTCCAGCCCCACGGATCTCAAGATCACGCATAGCGATCTTAATACCAGAACCCAGTTCCGTAAATTCCCGGATAGCCTGAAGGCGTTTTTCCGCCTCCTCTTTTAAAAGCTTATCACGTTTATACATTAAAAATGCAAAAGAAGTTCTGTTAGAACGGCCTACACGTCCTCTCAACTGGTATAACTGAGAAAGTCCCAATCTGTCTGCGTCATGGATAATCATTGTATTGGCATTGGGAATATCAAGGCCAGTCTCAATAATGGTGGTGGACACCAGAACATCGATCTCACCATTAATAAAGTCTGTCATGATCCGTTCCAGCTGATGCTCATGCATCTGTCCATGAGCAAAGGTAACCACTGCATCCGGCACCAGTTTCTGGATCCTTGCTGCCACCTCATCAATATCCGTTACACGATTGTATACATAGTACACCTGGCCTTTTCGCGCCAGCTCTCTGTTGATCGCTTCCCGGACCATTTCCTCATTGTATTCCATTACATAAGTCTGGATCGGTGTACGGTCCACAGGCGGTTCTTCCAGCACACTCATATCCCGGATCCCTGCAAGGCTCATATGCAGTGTCCGTGGGATCGGTGTTGCAGTCAAAGTCATAACATCTACATTTTCCTTCAGCTGCTTGATCTTCTCTTTATGAGCCACACCGAAACGCTGCTCCTCATCAATGATCAAAAGACCCAGATTTTTAAACTTCAGATCCTTAGAAAGCACTCTGTGGGTACCGATCACAATGTCCACCATACCTTTTCGCAGGTCTTCCAATGTCTTTTTCTGCTGGGATGGGGTACAGAAACGGCTCAACATATCAATGCGCACCGGAAAATCCTTCATTCTCTGGACAAAAGTATTATAATGCTGCTGAGCCAGAATGGTGGTTGGTACCAGATACACCACCTGTTTGCTGTCCTGAACTGCCTTAAAAGCTGCCCGCAGGGCGATCTCTGTCTTTCCGTAACCAACATCACCACAGATCAGCCGGTCCATGATCTTACGGCTTTCCATATCTTTTTTCACTGCCTCAATGGCATCTAACTGGTCGTCTGTTTCCTCATAAGGGAACAGTTCCTCAAATTCCTTCTGCCATACAGTGTCTTCCCCATACTGATAGCCATTTTGAGCCTGACGGGCCGCATACAGTTTCACTAGATCTCTTGCAATCTCCTGAACCGCCCCTTTGACACGGGTCTTGGTCTTATTCCATTCTGTACCGCCCAGTTTATTTAACTTGGGCTTCTTGGCATCCGCTCCGGCATATTTCTGGATGCTTTCCAGTCTGGTAGCAGGCAGATACAGATTGCCTCCATCTCCATATTCGATCTTAATATAGTCTTTAATAACCTTGTCCCGCTCTACTTTTTCAATTCCTTTATAGATGCCAAGACCATGTTCCTCATGGACTACATAATCCCCTACTGCCAGTTCCGAAAAGCTTTGAATGGCTTTTCCCTGATAATTGCTCTTTTTCCGCCTTTTTTTCTTCTTTTCCGTACCAAACATGTCGCCTTCTGTAATGATGACAAATTTGATCAGCGGATACTCAAAGCCTCTGTGGATATTTCCATAAGTAACCAGTATCTCACCGGGAGCCGCCTTGTGTTCTTCCCCTGTTCCATCCGGGCAATAAGCCCGCAGGTCATATTCCCGCAGATCGCTGGCCAGCCGGCTGGCTCTTGTCCTGGAAGCGGATAATAAAACCACCCGGTAGCCTTCCTTCTTCCAACGGGTCAGATCACTTATAAGCATGTCAAAACTGTTCTGATAGGAATTTACATTTCGTACATCAAAACTGAACTTTTCCTTCACTTTCATACCAGGAAGTTTCTGGTCAAGGCCTGTAAGCATCACTGTATACGATCCCTGAAGCTTTGCCAGCACCTGGGGGCCTGCATAAAGAAGCTCTGTCTGTCCCGAAAGCAGATATCCTTTTTCCAGGCGGTGGATCATACTTTCCCTGAATTCCTGCTCTACAGTCTCGCCCTTATCCTTTAATCTCGCCGGTTCATCCAGACAGATCAGCGTATCTCCCGCCGGAAAGTAATCCAGAAATGACACTGTTTCCGGGCAGAAATACCTGATATATGCGTCTAATCCATCTCGTTTCCAGCCTTGTCTTATTCCTTCTGTCAGTTCTTTTATAATTCCCCGGATGCGGGATGCTTCCTCGATCTGATGTTTGGCCCTTAAAGCTGCTTCATATTCCTTTTCTTCCTTTTCCAGCCCTGCGATCCCGGCTTCTAACTGTTTTTTCGTCAAAACCGTCTCCGCAGCAGGATAAATGGTAACTTTTTCCAGCTGTTCCACAGAACGCTGACTTTCCGGATCAAAGCTGCGGATGGAGTCTACCTCATCATCCCACAACTCAATACGTACCGGTACTTCCTCCGTCAGGGGAAAAATGTCTACAATGCCGCCGCGGATGGAAAACTGGCCCATACCATCCACCTGAGCCGTCCGTTCATATCCCAATGCTGTCAGCCGTTCCTTCCACTCATCCAGATCCATGATCTGTCCGTTTTCTACAGTCACTGCCTGCTGCTTTAAAAATACCAGGGGAAGCAGATGATCCATAAGTCCATCCAGCGTAGTGACTACCACACCTTCCTCATCTTCCATCAAATGACGCCACACAGCAATGCGCTGGCGGGTCATAAGATTTCCGTGGATATCCGCACTGTAAAACAACAGGTCTTTTGCCGGATAAAGCCATACATTTTCCGTAAAGCTGCGAAAATCGTCATAGATTTCCCTGGCTCTCTGATCATCATAGGTCACCACCAGCTTCCATGGAAATCCCCCGTCTTTTCCCAGCCAGTACATGAGATGCACTTTCTGGGAGTCCAGTGTTCCTGTAGCCTGGACCGGTCCCTTTGCCTTTTTCAGCGCTTCCCGTAAATTTTCATATTCCTGTAATTCCAATAACGGATTTTCCATGTTTTCCCCTTATATCCTGTATCTGATTCTGTTCCATTGCCATTTCTATGTGCATTGTGTCTGTTTGATGGTTTTTGTGTTCAGTTATGCACACAATGCCTATTTGTGACCATTAAACTGGTTCATAGCCGCATCTGGTCCCTCTGCGATCATGACCTCTACTGCCTCTGCCGCATCTTTAAATGCCTGCTCCATTTTTTCACGATCTTCCTTAGAGAAGCGGCTGAGTACATAATCTGCCAGATCCATTCTGGGTGGCTTGTCACCTACGCCTACCTTAATACGTGGAAACTCCTGTGTTCCCAGATGAGCAATGATGTTTTTAATTCCATTGTGTCCGCCTGCGCTGCCTTTTTTGCGGATGCGCAGCTGGCCTACATCCAGGCTGATATCATCATATATGATAATGATATGCTCCGGATCTACTTTATAGAAATCTGCAGCTTCCCTTACGCTTTCACCGCTTAAGTTCATAAAAGTCTGGGGCTTTAAAAGAATCACTTTTTCCCCGGCAATCATGCCTTTTCCATAAAGTCCTTTAAATTTCTTCTCATCCACAGATGTGTTTAACTTGTCCGCCAGCACATCAATGGTATCAAATCCCACGTTATGTCTTGTCTTCTCATACTCCCTTGTAGGGTTTCCCAGTCCTGCTATGATATACATAAAATATTTTCCTTTCCAAAACACGCCTGAAAGCGCTAGATTCCGCCATATAGGAGGTATCTAACGCTCATTTTACTTAGTCGTTCACTTATTCTAGCAGATATGGCCTTCTTTTACAAGCCGTGATTCTTTTTACAAACCATGCCATTGCTTTTGTATATAATATGTATTATAATTGTCTTACATATAGAAAGGATGGTGATACTATGGATTCTAGTATGACATTTCGTATTGACTCTCAGATCAAGGAACAGATGACTGAAATCTGCAATCAGCTTGGCATGACTCCTTCTACTGCCATTAATTTATTTGTCAATGCCTTTGTCCGTGAAAAAGGTATGCCTTTTCAGATCAAATTAAAGACAAATGAAAAAGCACTTACCAAAGAACAGATGTTAGCAGATACCAACGACCTGCTCCGCTCTTTTGCATCAGATTATGAAAGGATGGCTAAATGATTTGGATACAGACAGATGATATTATAGCAATTCATTCTCAGATCATTCAAGTTACTGGAGGACTGGATGGGCTTCGCGATCAAGCCGCTCTGGAAGCTGCTTTAGCAGCACCCCTACAGTCCTTCGGTGGTATAGATCTGTTTCCCGGCGAAATTGAAAAAATAGCACGGCCCGGGTATGGCCTAGCTTCCAATCATGCCTTTATCGATGGCAATAAACGGATTGGCGCTATGTCTGTACAGTTACTCTTAAAATGGAACGGGTATCATCTTCATTTAAGAGAAGGAGAATTATCAGACATGTTTATTGCAATTGCTGATGGGAAAGCACACGAACAAGATTTATTAAAATGGATACAAAACCACATTAATTGATTTTAACTACTTTCTTGTCTCTTTTTATCACTTCCCGTTTATCTGTCCCATCTGGCACAAAACGAAATACAGTAAATTGAACTTCTTCATCTGTATCATTTTCAAATGTGTGGATACTGTTTCCCACCTGAACCAGATCCCCTTCATAAAGGTATCTGGAATGCTGATCAGTGCCTTCCAGATAACGGCATAATAATTTTCCCTTTGTTATCAGCAGTGTTTCAATGATTTTTTCATGGTAATGCCATTCCTGAATAGAATAAGGTGCAATACAGTTTGTATGCACCTCATATTCTGGAAATATATAGTAATCTACGCTGGTGCCATTTGGCTTATCAGCATGAATGGCATCTTTTTTACTATGAAATGTTATCTGATCCATATATCTCCTTCCTAATAAATCATAATTCCGCTCTACATTCCGGCTCTTACATCTCACTTCCCGCCAATGTCTCCAGCGCCCGCTCTTTTGTAAACAGTCCACAGGCTACCAGCCGATCCACTACCTGTTCCTGACGTTTTTCAGCCAATTCCAGATTGACCGTAGGCGCATACTTAGACGGTGCATTGGGGACACCTGCAAGAAGTGTACTTTCATAATCAGTCAGGTCTTCCGGCTCTTTTCCAAAATAACCTTCACTGGCGTCTTTGATGCAATAGTATCCGTTTCCGAAGTAAATGGTATTTACATACAGCTCCAGGATCTCATTTTTACTGTAATCCCGCTCCAGCGCAAATGCCATAAATACCTCTGCCACTTTGCGTTCCATCTTCTTTTCCTGGGTAAAATACAGGTTTTTGGCAAGCTGCTGGGTAATGGTGCTGCCGCCTTCTACAAAACGGCCTGCTTTTACATCATTGACCATGGCTCTTGTAATAGCAATGGGATCAATACCAATATGTCCATAAAATCGGTGGTCTTCCACAGAGAGGACTGCATCCGTATAGGTCTCTGGAAGGTCCGAAAACAAGGTATAGCTTTCCTTGGAGCGGATCTCATTCACCTTATCAGCCAGACTGACCTGAGCAATGGCATCTTTATACATATCATAACCCCGGATACCAATGGTCACTGCAAAATACATGACCACCGCACAAAGCACAACCGTCACTCTTTTAAACCATGCAAATGCCGGGGGCTTCTTTTTCCCGGTGCTTCCTGCTGTATTGTATTTTCCATTGTCTTTCGTCCTCATCTGCTCACCTTCTCTCCTGTGCTTATATACTCAGGTCCATGCATTTAAGCACTTTACCACCCGCAGTTGCAGGTGGGGACCTTTCCTCTGTACTCAAGCTCACACGCTCTACCGCCCGCGGCAGCGGGCGGGGCCTTCGCTTAATTACAGTATAGCACACCAGACTTGGTAAGTCTTTGAGGCTCCCTTAAAGAACTCTGACTAAAATCTGACTATTTTTTAAAGTTTTCCTAAAGGAGTGCGGAAGTAATTTGAAAACTGCATCTGGGCGTCGGAAAGGGCCTCTTTCGGGGTCACGATCCCGGTGTAGGCATTTTTTACAGCCAGTCCCAGAATGCTTAAAAACTTACGCTCATCAAAAGGTACGGAAAGTTCTGCCGGAAGCCGGTTTCCCTTTGCAATAGGGAAGCAATGCCTGGAAAGCTTCAGCCACGGATAGTTATGTAAAACCTCGTAATTATCATAAGTCCTGCGGCATGGTGACGTACTTCCCAGTAAAGCAGACGCCGAACACAATGGCTCACTGCACATCCATTTAATAAAGGAAAGGGCATCTTTTGGCCGCTTACAGTACTTAGAAACGCCTAAGCTGCCGCCGCCAAGCACCGGGTTATTTCCCGGCATCATGGAATACCCCACATTCCCCACTACATGAGAACTGTGAGCTGACAGATCACTGGCATAGTTGCTGTATAAAATGGACATGGCAAAATTTCCTTCCGCAAAGCGCCTTGCAGTCTGAGTCCACCAGCCGCAGTACTCCGGTGATGTACAGCGCCGCAGCTGTACCAGTTCTGTAAGAGCCTGCTGGCACGCTGGAGAATCCAGGCGGATCTGTCCGTCTGCACCATACAGATTTTCCTGAATGGCAAATAATCTTGCCAAAAACTCCGAACCGGCTACACCTGTAGATCCCAGCGTAATGGTAGATCCATAAGGAACCGGTGACGACGGTGTCAGATCCCTAGTAAAGAACGCAGCGATCCTGTTATATTCTTCAAAGGTTTTCGGCGGCTGTAATTCCTCATGGAACTGTTCAAAATAAGTACGCTTACAGATGGGGCTTTCAAACAAATCCTTCCTATAATATAAGATCTGCACACTGGGTGTGACCGGAAGCGCATAGATCTGGCCATGTACCCGGCAGTAATGCTCCGGGACTCCTTCCACATACTGTCCCAGGCTGTTTTCAATATCCCCGTCGATCTCCGACAGAGGTAAAAGCAGTTTCTGGGCAAACCAGGAGAGCCAGGTCACATCCAGTCTGAGGATATCAAAACGGGAAGTTTCATCCAGAGAATTAAATGCCTCATAAATCTCATCATAAGAAAGGATGCACACATTCACATCAATTCCCGTTTTCTGTGTAAATAATCGGGAAAACGTTTTCATGATATAAGCTTCCGGGCTGTCCAGTGTCACGATGTTTAAGGGCTGGGTGCTTTCCGGCTTCTGGATATTCACATACCAGTTCTGGAACCCGTCTCCTGTCATAATCCGGTTCATATGGCTTTCCAGTCCACTGTTTTCCCCTGTTTTTTTCGTTTTTTCTGTCTCTGCTACCTGCTCCCGTGGTATTTTCTCCTGCTGCATACGTTCTCCAGCTGCACCTTCTTCTGCTTTCCGGATGAGTATCTTCGCCGCCCGTTTTCCCAACTGCCGGTAATTCATCTCATATTTAATAAAATCATTTTCCGGAATAGTAAACAAAGGTGAAACGGTATAAATATCCGGTGAACCTTCTTTTTTCCCATAAAAAGTCGTACACATATCTTTGGCGCTTTCTGCAAATCCATAATTGGAAATAAAAAACGCCTGAGGCAGCGTTCCGTTAAATATCTGCATGATATTCTGATATTTTCTAAAAGAGTCCGTCCAGATCTGGATCACCTGGCAGGTGGAGCCTTCCATTGTCGTCAAAAATCCCCTGCAAAAATCTTTTTCACTGGAATAATCTGGATTACCTGTAAGCAGGCAGATGCTGCGGTAGCCAGCCTGCAGCGCTTTCTCCGCCATAGCCTGTCCCGCCTTTTCATAATCAAATCCAATAAAATCCGAAGTGAAACCTGTTTTCCGGTCTACAAAAAGCACCGGAATATCAGTCCCATTATTTGAATCCGGTTCCATTTCCCCAAAAATCCCACTGTTTTTATAAATAACCGTTTCGCTGGCAGTACCCGCTACAGCGGAAATGCAGGCAATTCCCTTTACCTGCCGCACTTTTGCCTCTGAAAATGCAGCCACTTCACTTTCCGGTGAGTTTTCATTAGTCAGGTGACGTGATACCAGATAACCATGTTCCTGGGCATAGTCTTTAAAGCTGAAATAAAAATCCTCATATTGCCTGGCCCGTGAATCAGGCATGACCAGGGCCAGACAGTCATTGGTTCCTTTACGCAGCAAAGCCGCTCTCTCATTTGGAACATATCCCAGCTGTCTTGCAGCTTCCAGTACACGGCGTATTTTGTCACTGCTTACATTTCCCTTACCATTTAATACATTGGAAACCGTTCCCTGAGCCACACCGGCTTTCTTCGCAATATCTTTAATGGTTGCCATATATGCTCCTCCTGATACCTTGATGCTTCTGAGTATACCATATCTATATGAAAACCACAATTACACCTACGTAAATTGAACATCGTTCAACCACATTCTTTGTAAATAAATTGTAAAAAATATATAACATAGGTAATTTTGTTAAAGTATAAAGTAAATACAAAATAAATATTGTGCAAAAAATCAAAATAATATTTGACACGTTTCAATAATAATGCTATAGTGAACTTAAGAACAAATCACGGACCTTAAAAAGGCCTATCAATGTGAACAAAAAAGGAGGAGTATCATGAAAAAGAAACTCGTACTTGCATCATCTGCCTGTTTAGTAGCATCTGCTATGGCATTAAGCGGCTGCTCCGGCGGTTCCAAGCCAGCTGAAACCAGTGCAGCAGCTGAGAAATCTGAGGCAGCAGCCGATGCTACCACTGCAGCAGCTGAAAGCGGTTCATCCGACGCAATGCACCTGTCATTCTACTACCCGGTAAATGTAGGCGGCGATGCTGCAAAGCTGATCGAGAAGATCTGTGCAGACTTCAACGCAGAAAATCCTGACATCGTTGTAGATCCTGTTTATACCGGAAACTATGATGATACCGTTACAAAGATCCAGACAGCGATCCAGGGCGGTACACCACCAGATGTATTCGTAAGCCTTGCTACCCAGAGATTCACCATGGCTTCCACCGGTATGGCAATGCCATTAGATGATCTGATCGCAGCAGACGGTGATGAAGGAAAAGCTTATATTGATGATTTCTTAAGCGGATTTATGGAGGATTCTTACGTAGACGGAAAGATCTACTCCATCCCATTCCAGAGAAGTACAGAGATCCTTTTCTATAACAAAGACGCATTCAAGGAAGTTGGCCTTGATCCTGAAAAAGCACCTGCAACCTGGGACGAGCTGGTTGAGGATGCACAGAAGCTGACCAACGAAAACCGTTACGGCGTTGGTATCGCATTAAACTCCGGTTCCGCACAGTGGACCTTCACTGGTTTCTGCTTACAGAACAGCAAAAATGGTGAGAACCTGATGGCTGAAGACGGAAAGTCCGTTATGTTTGATACTCCTGAAAACGTAGAAGCACTTCAGTTCTGGCTTGATCTTCAGAACAAGTACAAAGTAATGGCTCCTGGCATCGTACAGTGGACCGATCTTCCTACTCAGTTCTTAGCAGGCGAAGTTGCTATGATCTACCACACCACAGGAAACCTGGCAAACATCAGCAAGAACGCTGACTTTGAATTTGGTACCGCATTCCTTCCTGGAAATGCACGTCAGGCAGCTCCTACCGGCGGCGGAAACTTCTACATCTCCAATGGTATTTCTGAAGACCGCGTACAGGCAGCTTGGAAGTTCATCAAGTTTGCTACTGAGCCAGAGCGCGCAGCACAGTGGGCACTGGATACCGGTTATGTTGCAACCAGACAGTCCTGCTTCGATCTGGACATCATGAAAGAATACTATGACAAACTGCCTCAGGCTAAGATCGCTTACGAGCAGATCCCGATCTCCAAGCCAGAGCTTACCACCTACAATGCAGCTGAAATCTGGAGAGTCTTAAATGACAACATCCAGTCTGCAGTAACCGGTGACGCAACTGCTGAAGAAGCATTAAGCGCAGCTCAGGAACAGGCAACAGAAGTTCAGTCTGAGTATCAGTAGGATTTATTAAACAGATACTTTCTGAAATGAAGTTGGTGCTGTCGTGCTTTACGGCAGCGCCAACTTGTTTCTTAATGTTCTCTCGAAATCTGACAAATGGGGAATAAAAGATGAAAACACATACAAAAAAGCAGCGTGAACTGCGAAACACTCTCATAGGATGGCTGTTGGTAATGCCTTCCCTGATCTTTATGGCAGCCTTTACTGTATGGCCGGTCTTTCGGAGCATCTGGCTCAGCCTCACAAAATATAAGCTTGGAATGAGCGCACCGGAATTTATCGGTCTGAAAAACTACATCAATCTGGCCGGATCTTCACTTTTCTGGAAAGTAATGGGAAATACGCTGTTTTTTGCGTTGATCACTATTGTTCCCAGTATGGTCGTAGGTCTGTTTTTAGCAACTTTAGTTAACCGTAAAAGCCGTCTCATCGGCTTTATCCGTACTTCCTATTTCTATCCGGTGGTTATGCCCATGATCGCTATTGCCAGTATCTGGATGTTCATTTACATGGCAAAAAACGGTCTGCTTGATCAGATGCTTATCAGCATGGGATTTCAGCCTATGAATATCTTATCCAGTAAAAAGACTGTTCTTCCAGCTATGGCCTTTATGTACGTGTGGAAAGAGGCCGGATATCTGATGGTATTCTTCCTTTCCGGTATCCAGAGCATTTCTACCGATGTAAATGAGGCAGCACGCATTGACGGTGCTAACTCCTGGACCATTTTCCGCAAGATCACATTACCTCTTCTTGCACCAACCTTCCTGTTTGTATCCACCATTGCGCTGACCAACAGCTTTAAACTGGTGGATCATGTAGTCATCATGACAGAGGGCGCGCCAAACAACGCTTCTACTCTGCTTTTGTACTACATTTACCAGCAGGGATTTACAAACTTCAACTACGGCGTATCTTCTGCACTGACAACGGTTATGCTGCTTTTACTTATGGTAGTAGCACTTCCTCGTTTCTTGAGCCAGGACAAGAAGATCCAGTACAACTAAAGGAGGCCTTACACCATGCAGAAAAAACATTTGATCGGTGCCGGGATCACCGCATTTTCCGTTATTTTAGGCCTGCTTTGGCTGATCCCCCTTATCTGGCTTGTTGGAACCGCATTTTCCGTTCCATCCTTCCATATGACACTGTTCCCCGCAACAGCGTTTACACTGGATAATATTAAATACGTATGGAATGCTATTCCATTTGGTACCTATTACATCAACACACTGACACTGGTCGTATGCACCTTTGCCGTACAGTTCTTTACTTCCACTTTAGCCGCTTATGCGCTGGCTGTTCTGGACTTCAAAGGACAGGCGCTGGTATTTGCTGTGATCTTCATGCAGATCATTATCCCTAATGACGTTTTGATCACTCCAAACTTTATGACACTGTCTGACTTAAAGCTGATCGATACCAAGATCGGTATGATGCTTCCATTCTATGGCAGTGCCATGGCTATCTTCTTGCTCCGCCAGCACTTTAAGTCCATTCCAAAGGCACTGGCTGAGGCTGCTAAAATCGATGGTGCCAACACCTGGCAGACGATCTGGGGTGTATACATGCCATGTGCAAAACCGGCATATCTTTCCTTTGCCGTTATTTCTGTCAGCTACCACTGGAACAACTACTTATGGCCTCTGATCGTAACCAACTCTCCTACAAACCGTACACTGACAGTAGGACTTGCTATTTTCGCAAAATCAAAAGAGGCGAATATGCAGTGGGCCAATGTGTGTGCTGCAGCCTTTATCATCATTGTTCCTCTGCTCTTAGCTTTCTTAGTTGCCCAGAAACAGTTTATGAGCAGCTTTGTAAGTGCCGGCATCAAGGAATGATCGCTGAAAATACCCATTAAGGAGGAAAGGCATGGAATTAAATTTTACCGGAAAAGGCAGCGCTTTTTATCCTCCCTTCAAGAATACGGGAGCATACATGCTTTCCGGAAAAGCGCTTTATCTTATTGACTGCGGAGAGACCATGTTTGATGTGCTTTATCACAAACTGGATCTGGCTTCTATTGAAGATGTATATGTGATCCTGACTCATATGCATGCCGACCACGTGGGAAGCCTTGGAACTCTGATCTCCTACTTTTACTGTCTCTTTAACAAAGCCATTCATGTGATCTATCCACAGGAGACCATTAAACAGCTCCTTACATTAGAAGGGATCACACCTTTAGGATACCATTATCATGAAACACTTCCCGAAAATGCAGCCGGACTGACTGCCGTTCCTGTGGAAGTAAAACATGCACTGGATATGAAATGCTACGGCTATGTTTTAAGTGACGGTACAGAAACCATCTATTACAGTGGTGATTCTTCCGAACTTCCGGAAGATATCAGAAACCGCTTCCTGGCAGGAGAAATAAACCGTATCTACCACGATACCAGTACCCACGATTCACCGAATCCATCCCACTGCTACTACGGCAAGATGGAGAAATGGATCCCCCGTGAAGAACGCCACAGAGTCTACTGCATGCACCTTGACAGTCCCTGTGAGGATATGTTAAGAGAAAAAGGATTTAATATTGTTCAGGTTGTGGAAGGGTAAATATATGTAAATGCGCTTTTGCAAAATGACGTTAAAAGGCGGTCCGATTAATAAAACCGGATCGCCTTTTGATATTTTTTCACTTTATAATTTACGCATTTTTTCTACCCATGTTCCTGTTTGTTGTGAACTACATCGGCAATTGAATAACCGAGGATTCCCGCTTATTATCCTAAAACAATACTTGTTCAATTGCTTCGCAGAACTTGCTACTGTATCTTACTTAAAAAATCCTCTTCTGAATTTGACTTGGCAGCCTTCTTAAGCCATGTACTTAAACGTTCTGTATCTGTTTCAGACAAAATCATTTTGCAAGTTTTCTCAGATACCGGTCCATTTTCTTCCAAAAGTTCCAGAACGCTTTGCGCCTTTCCCTGACTTACTCCCTTTTCTAATCCAATCTGTTCTCCCCGTTCCAATCCAATTGATAAGATGCTCATTCTTACAGCCTCCCATTCTTCCGATTGCTTTACTTCTGTCACAATCTCATCTAATTGTGTCAATCGTTCATCTTTTACCAGGATTTCAGGATTCTCTAACGTTGTGTGTTTCATATACTGCAGTAGACTCACCAGTATCGGTTCGCCTTTTTTACTGGCCATATTCAGGAATATCTTTGTTGTACCATCTTCCAGATGCAGATCTTTGATCTCCTCGCACTGCTCTGTAAAAGTATATTTTGCCAACCCTTTTCCAAAAATATCTTTCTGGGTAATAAAAGTAATGATCGTAGGCGGAAGATATTTATATCTTGTCTCCCTCCCTGACTTCAAAAGCGGTGTATCGATCAATCCCTGATAAAACCTGGCTCTGCGGCGCATATCATCTTTTTCCGTATCGTTCTGCATTTCTGTTGTGAAATTGCGCCCTTCTGTATCTGTAGCTCTTGCATCCATTCCTTAGTTTCTTCTGTTTCCCATACATTTTTCGTCATCGGCATCGTCCTTTCTGTTATGCGGCAGAAAGTTTTTCTCCATACTCTCTGCCTGTTTCAATGGTTGTGATTTAAGCAAAGAGTTCAGATAAGATGCTGTTTTGATACGGCTTAGAATTTTAGAATATTTAGAACATATTTGAAATCCTGCTTACACAAAGAATAGCAGTTTTCACGTCAAAAGTCCAGTACATACGCAAAAATCCCCCATCCTTATTAAAAAAGCCAAGGGAATTTTGCAAATAATTTAAAATCCAAACATACTGAGAATTCCATAGTATCCAATGGCGATCAATGTAAACAATCCTACCATAGGGATTGTCTTACGGATCATACTTCCCAATGAAATATTATAATCTTCCGAACACATGACCAGACAAATATGTGTCGGTGAAACCTGCATCGCTACATAGCCTACACACATAAGAAGTGTAAATAATGCCAATCCCGTATGACCCGGTGTAATCACTTCCATAGCCATAGGCATACATAAAACGATGATCGCCTGTGTACCTGCTACAATCGTACCAAAAAGGAATAACAGGGTAAATACCAGAAACGTGGGAATCGGCAATGCAGAGAAAAATTCCGGCAATGCAGTAATAACTCCTGTTTCTGTCAAAATCTCTTTAAAAATCATAATAAGCAGTGTGCTAAGCAGAAGTCTGGTCTCAAATGCAGAACGGATAAACGGAACCAATTCTTTTCCGTTAAAATGATTTACAAACACATTCAGGAAAATACAGATCCATACAGCCCCCCAGACCGGAAGATTAAACACCAGGATCAATGCAATGGTGAGAGCAATCGCCCATATACTCTGAGCCAGCAGTTTCCAATAATAGCTTTTGGGCTGATCTGGCACCATGCCGGTATCTTTCGGAACCCGGCGCAGGTAAAACACCCAGCCTACAGCAAACAGAGCTGCTACCATAGGGAACATTGCAAGTATAAAAGCTCCCGCACTGACACGCCCCTGAGTAATGCCTAATGCAATAAAAATACTGGTATAAGTAGGTACAAATGCCTCTGAAATGTGACGAAAATAGGATGTAATACACGCTTTCTCCGGTACAGTAAGGTCTGAATCTTTTACACTTTCCCTCACAATAGGACCACAAATAAGAACCGTACTTGCTGCTGGAAGCATTCCCAAAAGAAATGGAACGATAGATGCATTAACACGATTATTGTTAAACAAGCCGTTCATCGCCAATTGCGCATTGCTAAGGTTTTTTCTCTTCTCCATCATCCTCTGGAGAAATGTAATAGAATAAAATACCACTAGTGTCTGTATGGTTGCTTTGGCTGTTGCTCCTTTATAAACAGCCCCTGCTGTCACCTGCGGACTCAATCCATACAACAGCACTGTTGCAATAGATGCCGCGATCACCGCCATCCACATAGGTTTTTTCATCCACATAACACCTATAATCACGGCAAATACAATTATCAATTTCAAAATGTCCATATTCCGTTTATATCCTCTCTGTCTTTTGTTTTTTACAACAAAATCTGTCCGGCACCCACATCAGGTCCGGACAGATCTAACTACTTTACCATATTTACGCGGATCATTTATTCTGCATTAAATACATACTGGTCCAGACGTTTAAATGCTTCCTGAACTCTTGAAAGTGGCAGAGCCAGGTTAATACGTAAGTGGCATGGGCCGTGGAACATACGACCATCCTGGCATGCAACACCTACATCCCATGCCGCTTTTTCTACATCTTCAATGGTCTTACCATGCTTCTTGCACCATTCCGTACAATCCACAAATAACATATAAGTTCCTTCTGGACGGCCAACTGAAACTCCTTCAAAATGCTCTTTAATATAGTTGCAGGCAAAATCAATATTCCCTGTTACTACTTCCCGAAGTTCATCTACCCATTCATATCCTTCTGGCTTATACGCACCTATAAGTGCATGCATAGAAAGAACATTCATACTATTATAGTGAGACAAGGATGATTCCTTATCCATACGATCCTTAATATGTTTATTATAAATAATATGATAGCTTCCTACAAGACCTGCAAGATTAAAAGTTTTACTTGGAGCATAAAGAGCAACTGTACGCATCTTTGCGTCTTCTGATACACTCTGGGTTGGAATATGTTTGTGTCCTGTTGTAATGATATCAGACCAGATCTCATCAGAGATCACCATTACATCATGCTTTTTGTAGACCTCCATTGCTTTCTCAATCTCCCAGCGTTCCCATACACGTCCACATGGATTATGCGGTGAGCAGAAGATAGCTGCATGAATCTTATTCTCTACGATTTTTTTCTCCATATCATCAAAGTCCATGCGCCATACGCCGTTTTCGTCTTTAACCAGGTCGCTGTGAACTATATTGTATCCATTATTCTTCAAACAATTTGTAAATCCGATATAGGTAGGCTTATGTACCAGTACATTGTCTCCTTTGGAGCAATATACATTCATCGCTGTGATCACCCCACCCAAAACACCATTTTCATAACCAATGCAATCAGCAGTCAGACCTGTTACAGCATTTCTGGTCTCATGCCATTTGATGATAGAATCTGTATACTCTTTCCGCGGTGAAAAATATCCATATGCCGGATGTTTAGTTCTTTCAATAATAGCTTCCGGAATCGTAGGAACTGTTGGAAAATTCATATCAGCAACCCACATAGGAATAATATCAAATCCTTCTTTTGGCGGCTTTGGTGCCATAGCTGACTTTCCCAGTGCTTCCACTGCCAGTGCATCTTTTCCTACACGATCCATAATAGACGTAAAATCATATTTCATAATCTTTCTTCTCCTTTAAATCATTTAATCTTTTTCAT
>ERZ772872.2180-NODE-2180-length-16299-cov-40.203152_pt1 | contig 16299 bp, 12 predicted proteins | sample MGYA00512132_ERZ772872 | MGnify/ENA primary metagenome ERZ772872 (study PRJEB29015, sample SAMEA2737724) | human gut metagenome | biome: human gut; feature: human-associated habitat; material: faeces | place: China | collected 2012 ...
AGCCGCCGGAGCGGTGCTTAAGCCGTCAGGCGGGAATTGTGCGGTGTTGCCCTAAGCCTATCGAACGGGAAACATTGCCGGGTTGCCAAGGATACGAGGTTTTACCCTATGATTCTTGCAGTTGATATCGGTAACAGCAACATCTGCATTGGCGGGCTGGATGGCATGAAGGTGCTGTTCACCGCGCGCATGGTCACCCGCCCGCGCTGCACCGGGGATGAATACACCGCCGAGCTGAAATTTCTGCTGGGCCGCCTTGACGTTACCCCTGAAGCCTGTGAGGGCGTTATCGTGTGCAGCGTGGTGCCCGACCTGACCAAAGTTCTGGCCGATGCCTGCACCCGGCTGACCGGGCACAAAGCCATGCTGGTCAGCCCTGCACTGAACACCGGGCTGACCTTTGCGGTGGACTATCCGGACCGCGTGGGGCGGGACCGCATTGCCGATGCCACCGCCGCAGCCGCCCACTATCCCCTGCCCTGCATGACGGTGGACCTTGGCACGGCCACCACCTATAATGTCATTTCTTCCAAGCGGGCGTTCCTGGGTGGTTTTATCCTGCCCGGCGTGCAGACCAGCCTGCGGGCCATCAGCAGCGGCACAGCGCAGCTGCCGCCTATCTCGCCCGAAACGCCGGATCACCTGATTGGCCGCAACACGGTGGAATGCCTGAACAACGGCGTGATGTTTGGCACCGCAGCCATGCTGGACGGCCTGGCTGCCCGCGTGGAAGCCGAACTTGGCGAGCCGCTGACCGTGGTTGCCACCGGCGGCCTGGCCCCCTGCATCATGCCCTGCTGCACCCGCAAGGTGATTTATGATTCTGACCTGTTGTTCAAGGGGCTGGCGATCCTGTACAGCAAAAACGCCGAATAAGCAAGTTTGCACGTTTTGTATTCTGCCTGCTATCAGAAAAGGGACCGGCATTTTCTGCCGATCCCTTTGTTTTATGTATTTTCCGAATGTTTTAGGCAATACCGCATAATTCTAAGTGCCGATACGGCGAGCGAGGTGCGGCAGATGCCAAGCCAAAAGCGCAGATAATACTGGATGCTGCAAAGGTGAGCGCCGCCAGTGGCGGAAACAGCGAACCGAAGCAGGGGCAGCGGTCGCAGAGTGCGAGGGGCTTTTGCCCCCGAAGCACGATGCGGGTACCGCAACCCGACATTATCGAGCATTTTGGCAACGCAGATGCCGTGCCGCAGCTGCCGGAGCGGTGCTTAAGCCGCAAGGCGGGAATTGTGCGGTGTTGCCTTTACATATCCGGCGTAACCATCACAGCGCCGTAATTGCGCACGCTCAGCACATGGCAGCTGCCCGCGCCAAACACAGCGTCAATGGCGTTCTTGTAGGTTTCCAGCAGTGCCAGCGGAACAAATGCCTGGATGGTACCGGCAAAGCCGCCGCCCTGCAAACGCCATGCGCCGCGGCCGTTCAGCACCTTCTGGCTGATGGCCAATGCCAAAGGCACGCCCTGCTCCTGCGGGTTCTTGATGCTGTAGGCGTTCTGGTTGAACTCAAAGCTGGAATGGCCGCCCTCAATGATCAGCTGCAGGAAGCGGTCAAAATCATCTGCCTTGATGGCTTCATAGATTTCCCCGGCGCGGCGGCTGTCATTATAAAAATGGATGGCACGCACCACGGCGCGGTCGCCGGTCACTTTGCGCACTTCGGGGATGGCTTTCAGGAAGGTTTCCTCGTCCACATCGCGCAGAACCTTTTTGCCAAAGAATTCGGCAACGCTCTCCATCTCGCGGCGCACAGCGGCATAATCATCGGTCAGGTCAGCGTGGCTGCCCTTGGTATCGCTGATGCAGAGTGCAAAGCCCTTGGCTGCCAGATCAAACGGAACTTCGCGCACGACCGGATTGCCCACTTCCTTAAAGTCGATGGTGATGACCTTTCCCACGGCGCAGGCGGTCTGGTCCATCAGGCCGCAGGGCTTGCCAAAGAAAACATTCTCAGCATACTGGCTGATCATGGCGTTTTTGACCTGGTCGAAACGCTTCATGTCATTATCGTTGTACTCGCCGCGGAAGATAGCACCCATGCACACCTCAAAGGCAGCCGAGCTGGACAAACCGGAACCGCCCAGAACGTCAGAGGTGGTGTAGCAGTCAAAGCCGCCCACCTTGCCGCCGTCTTTCACAATGCCGGCAGCCACGCCGCGGATCAGGCTGGCGCTGTGCTCTGCTTCAACGGGCTGCGGGGTCAGGTCGCGCAGATTCACATCGTCGATCTTACCAAAGCCGTGGGAAATCACGCGTACAACGTTCTCGTCATTCTTGGCAACCACAGCAATGATATCCAGGTTTACGGCAGCTGCAATCACCACGCCGTTGTTATGGTCGGTATGGTTACCGCCGATCTCGGTGCGGCCGGGTGCCGAGTACAAACACACTGTGCGACCCGTGCCAAAGTTTTCTTCAAAATGGTCGATCATATCCACATAACGGACACGCTGGGCTGCCACAGTAGCAGTGTCTGCCCCATACAGCTTGGCAAAAGCCTGGTCGTAACCGCCGTTCAAGATATTTTGTTTCAGTTCCGCACTCGTTGCCATCGTTCATACACCTTTCTTCGTTTGGCTGTCCCTTGTAAAATATGCACAAAAACCGCGCGTTCTTTTTAGCTATGCAGCGCATTTTAGGCCAGTATCACGGCTTCTTGTACTCAGTATAACAAATTTTAGCAGGATGTAAACATCTTTTTTCAACGCGATTATGGACTTTTGATGAATCTTCTGATATAATGGTAAAAAATATGCTCCATCCTGTTCCGGCCTGCTGCGGTGGGCCCTGTTTTGGGAGCAGAATGGCGAACCACAACCAGATTTTGCAAGAGTGAGGGATTTGGTATGCCGACCATCGCAAAGCAATCTTATAAGCAGAGCTATACCGATAATGTAGAGCTTTCCATTTTTAATTGTGGCCACGAATACTGCCAGCCGGGCCACACCTGGGGCCCCGGTGTGCGTGACCATTACCTGATCCATCTTGTTGTTGCGGGCAAAGGTGTGTATCAGGTCAACGGCGCTGCCTATAATTTGCAGGAGGGTGATCTCTTCCTCGCCAAACCCAACCAGCTCATCACCTATGCGGCAGATGAAACCGACCCGTGGGAATATTACTGGGTCGGCTTTAACGGTGCCTGCGCCAACAAGCTGGTGCAGCAGACCCCGTTCAGCGATGTGCAGCCCGTGCACCACTGCAAAGACCCCCAAAGCACCCGTGAAACCATTTATAATATCTACCTGGCCCGCGGCCCGGAACCGCAGTGCGAAGCCCTGATGACCGGCTACCTGTACCTGTTCATGGCCCAGCTGATGAAGGAAGCGCGCGAAGCCATGCCCAACACGCCGTCTTCCAGCAGCCAGTATGTGCTGGCCGCTATCAAGTATATTCAGTTCAACTATTCCCATGATATTTCGGTAGATGACATCGCCAAGGCGGTTGGGGTCAGCCGCAGCCATCTGTACCGCGTGTTCATGTCCAATGTAGGCCAAAGCCCGATTGACTATTTAACGGGCTACCGCATCAGCGAAGCGTGTTCCCTGCTGAAAAACACCGGGCTTTCCATCGCCGAAATCGCGGTCTCCGTCGGCTTTTTTGACCAGTTCTATTTTTCCCGCGTGTTCAAAAAGGTCAAAGGCGTTCCCCCCAGCAAGTACCTTGCCGCGCTGGAGAAAGATCCGCAGCTGGGGCTGGTATAAGCCATTTTCACACAATGTCCCACCATACGGCAGCACCTTGCTTTTTGGTGCTGCCGCTCAGTTTTTACCGGCAGACTGATATATTTGCCATAACATTAGAGCAAACGGAGCAAACCATGTCTTTGAAGAAAAATCAGATTTTTGAAACCACGATCGAAAGCCTTTCCAGCGATGGCAGCGGCATTGCCCATGTGGAAGGGCAGGCCGTTTTTGTGCCCGGCGCGGCACCGGGGGATGTGATCCGCTGCCGCATTGTAAAGGCATTGAAAAGCTATGCTTTCGGCCGCATTGACGCGATTTTAGCCCCCGGCCCCGGCCGCGTTGCGCCGGATTGTGCCGTGTGCACTCCCTGCGGCGGCTGTGGCCTGCGCCATTTGAGCTATGCTACGGAATGCGAGGCGAAAACCGGCTTTGTGCGGGATGCTTTTGCCCGCCTTGGCGGCTTTGATGTAAGCGGCTTTGAGTTTTCGCCCGTTCTCGCCCTGACGGACCACACCGCACACTACCGCAATAAGGTCCAGCTGCCCGTTGGGCTGGATGCCGATGGCCATGTCGTGACCGGTTTTTACGCCGGGCGCACCCACCGTATCGTCCCCTGCCCCGATTGCAAATTGCAGCCGGAGTGGATGAACGCCCTGGCCCGCCGGGCTTGTGCGTTACTGGAAGCCAACGGCATTGCCCCCTATGACGAGGAAACCGGCAAGGGCCGCGTGCGCCATTTGTATATGCGCCAGGGCTGGCACAGCGGTCAGCGCCTGCTGTGCTTTGTGGTAAACGGCAACGGCCTGCCCAACGAAGCCGAGATCTGCCGCACCTTGCAGCAGGAGTTCCAGCTGACCACCGTGCTGATCAACCGCAATACCGCCCGCACCAACGTGATTTTAGGGCGGGATACCCGCACCGTGCTTGGCCCCGGCGTGATTGAGGATACTTTGGCCGGAGTGCCCATCCAGATGGGTGTGCACGAGTTTTATCAGGTCAACACCCCCGCTGCCGAGCTGCTGTACGCCAAGGCGAAAGAGTTTGCCCGGCTGCAGCCGGATGACTTTTTGCTGGACCTTTACTGCGGTATGGGCACCATTGGCCTTTCGATGAAGCCGCACTGCCGCCGCCTGGTCGGCGTTGAGGTTGTGCCGCAGGCAGTGGAAGGTGCCAAAACCGTTGCTGCGCATCTTGGCCTGCCCCCGGAGGAAGCCGATTTTTACTGCATGGACGCCGGCGAAGCCGCGACCCGCCTTGCCAGCGACGGTACCCACCCCGATGTGATCGTGGTGGACCCGCCGCGCAAAGGCTGCGATAACGCCACCCTGACTGCCATTGTCCAGATGGCCCCACGCACCCTCGTCATGGTCAGCTGCAACCCCTCCACCGCCGCCCGCGATGCTAAGTTCCTGTGTGAACAGGGGTATACGCTGGAAAAGGTTCAGCCCGTGGATTTGTTCCCAAGGACAAGGCACGTGGAAGCGGTTCTCCTTTTGACCAAACTCCATGTCGAGCGGCATATCGAAGTGGACGTCAGCATGGATGAACTGGATGTGACTGCTGCGGAAAGCAAGGCGACTTACAACGAGATTCGGGATTATGTGTGGGAACACCATCAGTTGAAGGTATCCAATCTCTATATCGCACAGGTGAAGCAGAAACACGGCATCATCGAGCGAGAGAATTACCATAAAGCGAAAAACGAGAATGCAAAGCAGCCTAAGTGTCCGAAGGAAAAAGAGGATGCGATTGTGGAAGCATTAAAGCATTTTCAGATGATTTGATACGCAATCACCCCAGAGAGAATAGCCTCTTGTGCGTTCTCACTGGGGTGATTTTTGCGTTATGCTACTTCCGGGTAGCGCATATATACATACTCGTAGATTTTCTTCTGATAGGTCTGGATATCGCTTACATCATAGCTATTGGGAAGTTCTTGCCAAAGGGTATTGCGAATCAGGTTATCCACAATCGCCTTAGTTTCCTGCTTGTCCGTCCAATGGTCGAGTTTGGCAATCTGCTGTTTGATTTTTGTCAACAAGTCCACAGACACCTTCTTGATCATTTCAATTTCCTGCTTCGTGAGGTTCTCCGAAAACAGCAAATCGTACACTGAAAGTTCCTCGTCACTGGAAAAGCCCTCACGCACATAGCGCTGCTGCTCCGTGTCCAGTGAACTTGCAAGCTCCATCAGATCCATAAAGGTTTTCTCAATGGTTGCCCGGTTCTGCTCTGCATTATAGGCATCGATGATCTCCTGATAGCGGTCATAATAATCAATGCGCTGCGGGTTTGCAAACAGCATTTTCGCCAATTGCTGATTCACCAGTTCATCCAGATCGCGCAGCAAGAGATTCTTCCGCCGGGTGTGGGCAAACTCCCGGCTCAGCAGGTCAAAATCAATTTTGCTGATGTCAAACTGCAGGGATGGTGCAGCCTCCCGGTCAGGTTTTTCCACATGAATGTACTCGTTGACGATGCCGTTGATCTGCACCATCAGGTCGGTATTGTCCGCGTGTTTCCGCTTCTGCTGCAAGCCCTCGTAGATGGCGAGAATTGCGTTTTTCCGGGCGCGCACGGCATCGTCCACATCGTCACGGTCTGCGTAACGGAACAGCCGCGCCAGTTCAGACGCATAGGTCTGGAAGGTTTTCTTGGTTTCCAACGTCTCGCACATCGCGTTGACTGCATCCTGTACTAGGTTCATCTTTTCAAAGTCCTGTGCGTCCACCAATTCCTGCAGCCGGAACCCGTGTTCTGCCAGAAAGCCGTCCGTTTCTCCGATGACCGTACGGATACGCTGAATCAGCTCCGTTTTGTCCACCGTTGGGTCAATGCCCGCCGGGCTGTTCTTGCTGACCGTATAATCTGCCAGAGCCTTGCGCAGCGCCTTTACGATACCAATATAGTCCACGATCAGGCCGTTGCTCTTGCCCTCCGAAACACGGTTTGCACGAGCAATAGTCTGCATCAGGGTATGGGCTTTCAACGGCTTGTCCAGATACAGACAGGACAGACACTTTACATCAAAGCCCGTCAGCCACATGGCACAGACGAACACCACCCGGAACGGATTCTTGCTGTCCTTGAATTCTTTATCCAGCTCCCGCTTTTCCATTTTGGCACGGTGCGGCAGAATATCCAGCCCCCACTTTTTGAAGGTCTGCACCTCGTTCTGCTCCTGACTGATCACCACTGCCATTTCGGTTTCTTTCATCCATGCCAGTTTGCGGGCAAGCTCCTGTGCTTCCTGCTGGGTCGCTGTGCCCTGCCGGGCTTCCAGTTCCCTGATCTTTGCCTGCCAGCATTCCTGCACATAGTTGTACATCCGCACACAGGTGACCTTATTCAGGCAGACAAACATCGCCTTACCGCTGGTCCAAAGGTCAGAGTAATGCTCCACAAAATCCTTTGCAATGGAGCGCAGCCGTTCATCTGCGGTGAGAATATGGATCTCCTTGGCAAATTCTCGTTCCAGCTTTTCCTCCTGAGAGGGGTCGAGGTCGACTGCTTCAATGGCATCCAGGATCCGCCCGGTGATCTCCGGCTTGTCCAACTGGGCGATCTTATCCGCACGGTTTTCATAATACAGCGGCACCGTTGCACCGTCCTCCACCGCCCGCTTGAAGTCATACACCGACAGATACCCGCCAAAGGTGCGCTCGGTGATATGGTCATCTGCCAGAAGCGGCGTACCGGTAAAGCCGATGCGGGACGCCGTGGGCAGCAGGTGCATCATGTTGTCTGCAAAAATGCCGTACTGGCTGCGATGGGCTTCATCTGACAAAATCAGAATGTCGTGATCCGGGTAGATGGGCGGCTCCTTGGGCAGATTGAACTTCTGGATCAGGGTAAACACAAAGCTGGGGTTGCCCCGCAGCTTTTTTACAAGGTCTGTACCGCTGGATGCAATGAACTGCGAAGCCTTGGTTTTGCCTAGCAGACCGCAGTTTTCAAAGGTATCGCTGATCTGCCGGTTCAGCTCGTCACGGTCGGTCAGTACCACAATGGTGGGCGAGCCTGCAAACTTGCGCCGGATCTTCTGCGCCAGAAAGACCATGGAGTAGCTCTTGCCTGACCCCTGCGTGTGCCAGAACACACCCAGCCTGCCGTCTTTCAGCTTGCGGTTCTCGTAAGCACTGACGGCCTCGTTGACGCCGAGATACTGGTGGTTGCGGGCCAGAATCTTGGTGGTGTGCCCGCCGGAATGGTCGTAAAGGATGAAGTTTTCCAGCAGATCGAGGAAGGTCTTTTTCTCGCAGATGCCCCGCAGCATAGTTTCCAGTTCCACGCTGCCTGCATCGCTCTCCTTCAGACGCTTCCACTCGTGGAAGAACTCGTACTTGCTGCCAAGCGTGCCCACCTTGGCTTCCAATCCATTGGACAGCATAAGGAAGGCATTGTAATAGAACAGCTGCGGAATGGTATCGAGATAATTTCGGTAATTGTCTATGTAGGCGTTCTGCACATCCACGGTAGGCTTTTTCAGCTCGATGAACAGCAGCGGAATGCCATTGACAAAGCCCACGATGTCCGTTCTGCAGCGGTACAGCTGCGAGTGGATCTTCATTTCTTTTACGGCAAGGAAATGATTGTTTTCCGGGTTTTTGAAGTCGATCACCGCCGCGCTTCGGATTTCGGTGCGGCCATCCGGCCGCTTGACCGTCACCGGGATGCCATCCCGCAGCAGAAAATACTTTTCCTCGTTGATCTGCATCAGGGATGCGGTGGAAACGTGCGCCGTGAATTTCTTCTGCACCTCGTCCAGCTGGTTCGGGGTGAGCCACGGGTTCAGCCGCAAAAGCGCCTGCCGAAAATACCGAGTCAGCAACACTTCCCCATAGCTGGTGCGGCCCAACGTCCCATCCGGCCCCAGCTTTTCGGAGTTGTAAGCCAGCACCACCTCCCAGCCCAGAACATTTTGCAGCAGGTTGCCTGCGCTGTTCTGGACAAGGACATTTTCGGAGTATTCGCGGCTCATAGGATCACCTCTTCATCGTAATTTCAACGATTCGTTTTTATTACATCTGCAATTTCTTTAGCAATATCCTCCACGGTATCGATTGCCGTATTTCTTGCTAATTTATCTGCCAAAGAAGGACTATAATCTATAACTTCCTTCTTCGTAATATTATGCCAAATGGGGAGTATGATTTGCTCACCTGATACAGCCTTTGTTATAATGCCGTCCAACTCATAATTTGTCCAGCCCTTTTTTATGAAATCACGTGATACCACAACGATTCCAAATCGACTGTTTGCTAATCCCTTATCAATTTTTCTTCTCAGACTATCTCCTATTCTCATTTCAAATTCGTCATACCAAACTTTTATACCAAGATTTTTAAGTGCATTTGCAAGTGGCCTGACAACCTCATCTTTATCTTCAGATGCATGAGAAATAAAAACGTCATACTCTGGTTCAATTCCAGCGTCTTCATTCATAATCAAGCCGTTATTATGGACAAGCGATGGAACCTCTGCAAGCGGACGATTTTCTATTTGCGGTAACGGTGCTGGTAAAACCCGAACTGAACTTTGAACTCTTCCACCCAACCCCGCCAAATCGATTGCAACATACCAATGCGCTGAGTGCGTCGTCTGCAATCTAACTGGTGATTTCTTTGCAAGCCCTCCAATATATCGATGATTTCGTCCATTTCTGTAATTGTTGAAATTGCTACTGTCCATCAATCGGACATTTGCAGCATTTCCCTTTAAAATAATTTCTACAACACGGCCCTTATCCAGTTGCCCCAAATCGTATTTTGTAAATTGCATTGTGTGCCTCTTTTCATTTTCTAATCATTTGTTCATTAAAAGCTTTTTCACCTATTTTAGCAATACAATGGAGTCTCAATCCTCGTTCATACTGTCCTAGGAGTGTGTACAGCGTACTATCTGATGCCTCTGAAAACGGCACCCAATTTGTCGCCCCCTGTGCCATTTCCAAGGCCGAAATTTCCATCAGCGCACTCATTTTTGCATCTCGCAACGCTTCAATCATTCCATCTCTGGTCGGATTCTTCATTTGAGCACGAAGTTTTTGAATTTTATTCATCGCATCTTTTACGTCCTTAAGATCCTTTGCTTCAGAGCAATATTTATTAAGAGAATCTGACATATTATGAACACCCCTTTCATCAAAGTTCAAGCTATTTTATTGCTATCCTATTTTTAACAGCAGCGGTAACAATGCAATCCCCACATCACAGCTCTTATCTGCCAGCCACGTCAAAACAGGTTTTACTTTTTCCCATTTTGACTTTTTGCCGTCTTTGGACTTCACCACTTCTTCAATCTCAGAAATTTTATCCAGCACTTCCTGTGTCTGTTCATTCGTGAGTGAAGTCATTTCTTCTACTTCTTTGCGCACCTGCTCAAATGTAACGTTAACATTCACGCTGTTGGTAACATTGACAATCTGCGAATTAGAAACTTCCGGTTTGGGCAACTGTACCGCATTCATCTGGTATTTGTACGTTTCCAGCTTTGCTTTCATCATTTCCAGATTTTCAACCACACAATTCGGGTGTTCTACCAGATGTCCATAAAAGACCATTTTCGCATTTCTATCATTGTACCACAGACCATCATACCATTGCTTTACACATGCTTGGTATTTTCCGTCTATTTCTCTATGTAATTTCAAGCGTTCATCGTCACTTAAATTTTGAGTATTACTCAATCGTTCAATATCCGCACGTACCATATCATAAAAATCTTTTGGCATATCCATAATGTCACACCTCCACTTCCCCGCTCATCAACTTTGGCAACAGTAAATCTCTCGCTGTCTTTAACTGCTCATTTTGTCCTTGCAGCGTCTTTATTTTATTAAAATACACTTTTGCATATTTGTCAAACTTTTCTAGAGTTTCTTTATCGGGAATTACCACATCCATCGCGTCCAGAATCTTTGTCGTCATGCTGGGTACTGCCGCACCAATATTCATGGAGTACATATCAAATGCTTTGACAAAGAAATATACAAAAACGGCTGTATGTGGTTGTTTCATCGTAGCATAGAACATTGTGTCCACTGTCCAAAATGTTTCATCTACATACATGATATTATTCAAAGAGCCTTTTCGAGGAATCAGGACTGCCTCACCAGAAAACAGCGATTTATTACATTTTCGCATTAAACCGCCAGAACCATAAACAGGGATATTTCCATCATCAGGAACTTTTTTGTGGTCTTTTCCATAATTAACGCTGATAAGTTCCTTTAACAGCCCTCTGCGCCACCCCTCCGGCACGCTGTCCACAATTTTCGTGTTTTCATGCCCCGGAAAGCGCAAATCCACAAACCACTCTTTATAAAGCCGCTGGGCTGCTTCTTCCAGCAATTTGATTTGTTTCTGGTTGTTTTCAATCAGGTCATCATAGGCAGAGAGAATATCTGCAATGCGGCATTGTTCTTTATATTCTGGAATACAGAACTTGATGGTTGACAGCTTTTCCCATGAAAGATTATCCTGTGCTGTTCCCTGAGAAATTTGTTTACAATCACGTTGCAGTCTATCAAAACAGTATTTTATGAATCTAGTGTTTGCAACTCCTTCAAACGGAACAAACCCCATAATACTATCTGGGAAACAGGCCGGGAACGCCAAAACGCCCGTATCAGCAATATTTGCAGCTATCGTTATACATAACGTTCCTTTGTCCCACAATTTACTTTGTGCCACCCCACTCTCATTATATGTGTCAGAGTATTTTGTAATATAATAATCTGCATTTTTTACATCAGCTGTTTGAATAAACGGATATTTACCCCCAAAAAGTTTAGGATCATTTCTAGGCCGATGCTTCGACTTTCCTCGCGATACCGTCCCCAACTGGTCAAGCGTCTTATATTCCCACTTCATACCCCCATCTCCTCCAGATTCTTTGAGATGGTTTCCATCAGGCGGTTGGACTCTGCCTGCAATTCCAGCAGTTCCTTGTGGATCTCCTTCATCCGCTGGGCAAAATCCACGCCGTCATCCTCCACGGGTGCAACGCCCACATAGGCACCGGGCGTCAGGGATGCGCCTTTCTCGTTGAGGATGGTGTCTCGGCTTGCCACCTTGCACAGACCGGGGATATCCTGATAAACGCCCTCGCCAAACTTTTCGATGAGCCAGACGGCCTCCTTGGCAACGGTCAGTTTCTCGTTGAGGGCTTCCAGCTCCTTGTCGAACTTTTCCTGCGTGGCCTTGCGCTCTTTGCGGGGTGCTGCCTCCACAGCGGCTTTGGCTTCTTCCCGCTTGGCCTGCACGTTTTGTTCCATTGCAGCCTGAATCTCTGCAAAGGGGCGGTCGTCCGCCAGTTCTGCGTGATACTCCGCCAGAAGCACCTTGTACTTGTCCTCTTCACCGCGATAGAGCCAGACAATGGCGTTGAGGTTCTTCAGCTGCCAGTCGCTCCACTCGTTCTGAGTGCGGTCCACCACGGTATAATAATTGCGTGCATCGATGAACAGTACGGTGTCCAGCAGATGCTCCGGCTTTCCCTTATCCAAAAACCACAGCGTACAGGGCAAACTTTTGGTGTAGAAGAAATTGTTGCCCACGCTCATCGTCACGTCCACATGGCCGGTCTGGATGAGCTTTTCACGGATGTCCTTGTCTTTGCCCTGACTGTCGGTAGCAGAGGACGCCATCACAAAACCCGCACGGCCATGCTCGTTCAGGTAGGAGTAGAAATAGGACACCCACAAATAGTTTGCGTTGCCGATCTCCTTGGCCTTGTTCACGCCGGGCAGGCCAAACGGCAGCCGTCCGGCACTCTGCGCCGACTCCGACTTGACCTTGTCCACGTTAAACGGCGGATTTGCCATCACATAGTCGCAGCAGCCGTTCAGGTTGTGGGCATCGTGATAGAAGGTATTGGCTTCATCGCCGGACTTGATCACGCCGGTCAGGCCATGCACAGCCATATTCATCAGGCAGAGCTTTGCGTTGTACTCCACCTTTTCCTGTCCGTAGAACGTCATGGTGTTGTTGGCGATCATGCCCGCATGGTTTACAAAGTCGCCGGTCTGCACAAACATACCGCCGCTGCCGCAAGCCGGGTCCAACAGAACGCCGTGGGCAGGCTCCAGCACATTGACGATCATCTTCACCAGCGATTTCGGCGTAAAGAACACGCCGTCATCCTGTGCCACGTTCTTGGCAAACTTATTCAAAAAGTACTCGTAGATACGGCCGATCACATCGCCGCCCACATCGTCCAACGCATCATTGTTGAAGATGCGCAGCAGTTCCCCCAGCAGTTCATCCGAGAAGATGGTGTAGTCCTTCGGCAGAACGCCCTGCAGCTGCTCGCTCTGCTGCTCCACCAGTTCCATGGCGTTGTTCACCACTTCGCCCAGACTGTTCAGAGGATTGCCCTCGATGCCGGTCAGCCCCTGCTCCGGGATGTTGGCAGGCAAATTGACTAAGTAATTGTACTGCGCCTCCTTGGGCAGAAACAGTGCACTCTTTTCGGCAAAGTCGCTTTGCTCCACCGGCAGCACCCGACCGCCGCGCACTGGACGATCTTTCAGGATCTCCCGCTCCACCAGTTTGAAGCGGCTGTACGCATACCGCAGAAAAATCAGTCCCAGCACCGGCATACAGTATTGGTTCGAGGTGAGTTTAGAGCCTGCACGCAGCAGATCTGCCGACTCCCACAGGTCAGCTTCCAGTTTTTTGACGTTCACATTATTTGCCACGAGGGGGTTCCTCCTGTTGTTTGGATTTTCATTTTCTATTGTATCACATTGTTCTGCAATGTTCATCTTTAATCATTGCTATTTTCTTTTTTGACTGGAAAAAGTTGTTTACCAATGGCTGACAATGTGTTAGAACCATATACTTTCTCATTTGGAGACGCTAAGTCTACATCCATCGAATGCAGTTCAAGGGTTTGGGTGTTCCCAACAAGTATTTTGCAGAGCAAAAATGGTCTTTGTATATACGAAGACACTGCTTGCTGGTACTATGAAGCCTCTCAACCTGCCCTCCAGTTTTGAAGATTATTTTGCAAGCCAGACCGTCCGTTTTCAAGTTTAACTTGAAGCGGACGGTTATTTTTCTGCACAAGAACGGCGCTGACTGTGCTTCCTCGCTGACGCTGAATGAGCAAATTTTCTTGGGGAAAATTTGTTTTAGGAAAAACTGCGTTGATTCATTTAATATCGTATCAAACCGGACCTGTTACTTCCGGTTTTGAATGTAAAAAGCGGAACTAATAGGTCCTAAAAAAACTTTTGAAAGTGTGATAAGTTACCAGCAAGACACCAATTGAACCTTGAAAACCGAATGACCGTCTGCATGGGATACCCGGCGAAGACCCGCAAGGGAGAGCCAGAAAACGCCGCTGGAAAGGGGCAGGAACACCATGCAGAGAGAACGGCACCCAATATTTGAAATTACGATGATACGCAAAACCGGAACTACCAGTTCCTAAAAATAAAATTTACGATGTGATACAATTTTTTCAATGGTTTGCAGCAGAAAACCGGAAGCACTACTTCCGCTTTTTTATAACCAAAAACCGGAGGTACGACCTCCTAAAAAATATTCTATGAATGTGTTAGTCTAATTTCAGAGCCTTCATCGAACCTTGAAAACTGAATGACCGTCTGCATGGGATACCTGGCCATGACCCCCAAGTGTGAGAGCCGGAAAACGCCGCCGGAAGGGGGCAGGAAATCCATGCAGAGAGAACGGCGTAAGAATAATGATATTCTATTTCATTTCAGAAAGGATGATTTGCCTATGACAAAACTGAGCCAACTTAAAATTGACCCGGAGTTCCAGAAACAAATCAACCCTCCGTCGTTTGAGGAAACCCACCAACTGGAAATGAACATCCTCAAGGAGGAACGTGTACTGAATCCGATCATCACGTGGAACGGCTATATTGTGGATGGACATACACGATATCAAGTCCTTCGGAGATATCCGTTCATTCCATTTGAAGTCATCGAAAAAGAATTTGCTAACCGCTATGAAGCACTCGTATGGATCTGTAAAAATCAGCTCGGGCGGCGAAACCTGACCCCAGAACAGAAAAAGTTCCTGATCGGAAAGCAGGCAGAAGCGGAAAAGCAAATCAAATCGTTTCACGGCAATCAGTATACTTTGGCATCTGAAAGTGGTCTGGTTCAAAATGAACCAGACCGCACAAAGCACGGTTCACGGTCGAAGGTCGCTGCGGAACATGGAACATCCGAAAGTTATGTTTACCGTGCAGAGCAATTTGTAAAAGGTGTGGAAGCAGTACCAGGAGCGCAGGAAGAAATCCTGAGTGGAAAGCTCCGGGCAACCGACCGTGAAATTTCCTCGATTGCAAAGGTTCCAAAGGAAAAGCGTCCCGAAGTTGTGGCAGAGCTGCGTAAGCCTAAAGCCGAACGGAACACCTGTGTCACGAATCCTTATGGTTCGCCTTCAAAGGACAATGCGTTTATAACGACCTTCAAGCAAGACATTCAGGGGCATAAGAAAGGACTCAACAAGGAAGAAAAGCAGAATCTCAAGGATGCCGTCAAGAGCATCTATTCACCTCGCCGTTTGGCAGATGGCGAAGCCATGATGTGCGAGATTCAGGGAGCGCAGGAGGATTTTGTCCGGCGGTGGGAAATGTGTTTTCGTGAATACCCCGATATTCTTACCGAACCAAAGAACAATGAGAAACTGCTGGTTTTTATCGACCGCGCCAGCCGGTATCTTCAGATGGTAAAAGATCGTCTGAACAATTAAGTTTGAAGGGAAGTTTGATAAAATCGCTGGTACACGCCATCCAGCTACAAGGAAATGGAGCTGCCTATTGAAAAAATATCCCGCTAGCGAAAAAGACCTCTTTCCCGTTTCCGCCTGCACGTCCAACTTTGATGAATGGAGTGCCTTGGCGAGCTTTCTGGCCGATATGATCGAAAAATATGCAGAAATTTTAATCTCAGAAATCGAAGCCGTGCAAATCACTGTTGATGAGCTCATTGCAGCATGATATAATGTTCTTGTAATCGCTGTCCAAACACATGGTGAGAGTTTCTCACCATGTTCCATATTTTGAACGAGGTACGAAAATGAATCGCCCTGATGAAAGCCCCAAAAATTCCATCATCATTTATACCACGGAAGACGGTCTGACCAAAATTGATGCCACGTTTGATGGCGATACCGTCTGGTTGTCCATCGACCAGATGGCCGAGCTGTTCCAGCGTGATCGGAGTGTCATTGGAAAACACGTCCGGAACATCTTCAAGGAAGGTGAGCTTCAAAAGGAATTAGTGTGGGCAAAATTTGCCTACACTGCCGCAGATGGAAAGGTCTACGATGTGGATTATTACAACCTTGATGTGATTATCTCTGTCGGCTACCGGGTCAAATCCAAACGTGGCACACAGTTCCGTATCTGGGCAACTGGCATCCTGAAGGAATATATGCGTAAGGGATTTGCGCTGGATGACGAACGCCTGAAAAATCTGGGCGGCGGTGGATATTTCAAAGAGCTGTTGGAGCGCATCCGGGACATCCGCGCTTCCGAAAAAGTGTTTTATCGTCAGGTTCTGGAAATCTATGCAACCAGCATTGACTACGACCCAAAAGCAGAAATCTCCGTCCAGTTCT
>ERZ772872.2185-NODE-2185-length-16258-cov-3.340431_pt1 | contig 16258 bp, 14 predicted proteins | sample MGYA00512132_ERZ772872 | MGnify/ENA primary metagenome ERZ772872 (study PRJEB29015, sample SAMEA2737724) | human gut metagenome | biome: human gut; feature: human-associated habitat; material: faeces | place: China | collected 2012 ...
TGTTGTAAAGGGTAGCGAGCAACAGGATCATTTTGTTTTATGGAATCTTCGTGGGAATTATCGTGTCTGCCGTTTCGCTAACCTCTTCATAAAAGGAGAGAATCTGCTGGCACAGCGTTATGAAATAAATGCAGGTTATCCCATGCCCAAAGCTACGTTTATGGGCGGTATTAATTTGAACTTTTAAATAATAAAATGATATGGAATCAACTACTGTAAAACTCTATTCGCTGAATTACGGCAATGTGAGAACTTATCTGGCAGCCTCGTTATTCATCGTTGGCAACATCCTTTTTCCCCAATTTTTTCATCTCATACCGCAAGGAGGAATAACCTGGCTGCCTATCTATTTCTTCACACTGATCGGAGCTTATAAGTACGGGTGGAAAGTCGGTCTGCTGACTGCTGTTCTTTCCCCTATTATCAACTCCTTACTTTTTGGTATGCCGATGCCGGCGATGCTGCCTGCTATTTTATTAAAGTCCGTATTGCTCGCCATTGCTGCCGGTTAGGCCGCACAACGTTTCGGACGTATCTCCATCCCGGTATTGGTTGGCGTAGTACTTACCTATCAAGTTGTAGGGACATTGGGAGAGTGGATGTATATAGGTAATTTCTACAATGCCATTCAGGATTTCCGCATTGGAATTCCCGGAATGTGCCTGCAAGTATTCGGAGGTTATTTATTCATTAGATATTTGATTCGCAAATAACTTCCTTATCAATAACCGCTTTTCCCTGAAAAGAGTTATAAGCCTTGAAAAAGAAAGTTCTCCTCTGTTATAGACACCCATAACAGAGGAGAACTTTTTTAAATACAACGTATCTATTCGCTTTTTATTTATCAATCTTCTTCGTCATCTTCCAGTTCAGCAGAGGGATTGCCTCCTTCTTTAGCATACCTGCTCGGACTCATCTTATAGTATTTTTTGAATACTTCCCGGAAATATTTAGTTTCAGAGAATCCAACCATGTCTGAAATCTCATTAATGGCATATTCCCCCTCTTTCAATAACTCGGTAGCACGTTTCAAACGCATCACCCGAATAAACTCTGTCGGAGACTGTCCCGTCAATGCTTTCAATTTACAATAGAAACTGGTACGGCTCATGCCACTTGATTCACAGAGCACATTAACGGAAAATTCAGGGTTGTTTATATTCTCATCCACGATTTTCTTTACATTTGATATAAACTTCCAATCGAGGCTGTTAGTACCGTTTGCAGATGGAACCATTGATTTCGCTTCTATATCCAGATTGGCATATCTCATGCGCAACAGTTCCCGGTTTGCCAACAAATTAGCGATATTCGCCCGTAATATTTTCACGCTGAAAGGTTTGATAAGATATTCGTCCGCACCAATCGACAGTCCATCCAGAATATTATTTTCTTCTCCCAAAGCAGTGAGCAACAACACAGGAATATGTGAAATTTCAATATCACTTTTGATAGCCACACACAATTCATCTCCCCGCATCTCTGGCATCATGATATCAGAAAGAACCAGTTCCGGCCAATATTCTTTGATAATAATCAACGCTTCCTTTCCGTTAGCGCAAGCTTGTACATTATATATAGAAGACAATGAACTGACCAGATAGGAGCGTAGCTCATCATTGTCTTCTACGACAAGAATCCGTCGTAAATTTGGATCATCTATCGTAGCGGTTGTCTTTGCCGGTACATTCGGAGCGGGCAGTACAGGAGCCAACGCCTCAAATTTAGAAGATGCTTCGTCACTGATACTTTGAGAAGTCTTATTCTTTTTCGGAAAAACAATTTTGATTGTCGTACCTTGATGTTCGACACTATCTACACTAATTTTACCTCCATGAAGGCTCACCAGTTTTCCTACCAACATTAATCCGATACCACTACCCGTCACTTTAGAGTTAATAGCATTGCTGGCACGGAAATGAAGCTTGAACAACTTACTTTGTTCACTGGCAGGAATACCTATACCTGTATCCTTGATTATCACTTTCCATGAATCATTCGTATCGGACACGGAAATGCTGACCTTTCCATTTTCCGGAGTATATTTTAGCGAGTTCGATATTATATTCTTCAAAATAGAATCCATCTTCTCCTTATCAAACGATACATTCATATAGCTGAAAGTACTCTCGTATGTATATTCAATACGCCTAATGGCAGCATAAGAAGAGAATGAATTATATATTTCATTCATATAGGTATTCAACTCATACTCGGAAACACTCATTTTAGAGGAATATACATCCGTTCGCTCAAAATTAATCAGATTGCTGACCAGTCGTAAAAGAACTTCCACATTCCTCAATGCAATGTTCGTACGAGTTATTCCATTGTCGGTAAGCGTCTCTTCTTCCAATAATTCCTCCAAAGGTGCTTTTATTAAAGTTAATGGAGTACGTATATCATGGGCCGTATTGATGAAGAACTGCGTTTTTTCATCAGATATATTCTTTTGTTTTCTTAGATTTATCACACGTAGAACAAAATAAAATCCCCCTATTACCAACAGAATATAACACAAGATAGCCCACCAACTCGACCAAAAAGGTTGCGTGATGATAATTTTCATAGCACGTTCCTGAAAAACAATGTCATGTTCTTCTCTGGATATAGCACGTACATGAAGAATATATCTACCTGGAGGCAAATTGGTAAAACGAATCAAATTATTTGCTCCCGGTTGAGTCCATTTCTCATAAAAGCCTTCTAATTTCCACGAATATAGTGCATTTCCGGGAGAATCATAATTGATTGTAGAAACTTCAAATGAAAACGTATTCTCATCATAAGCCAGCTCTAATACATCTGTCTCATCGATACTTTTCTGTAAAGGAGAATCCTTGACACCCGGATAAACAGGTTGATAAGACAGATGAAAGTCGCTAAATACCAATCTGGAGAACTTATAATCCGGGAATTTCACATTCATCGGAAGTTCAATTGCTCCATCCGTACTACCGAATACAAAGTTTTTATTTTTACGCACCGTTCCTGCCGCTGCGTTAAAGTATGCAGGCAACAAGCCTTCTCCTCTAGTCCAATTACGAAATATCTTTTCTTTAGTATGAAAACAGGTTATTCCGTTCTCTGTACTCATCATTATACGTCCATCTACTTCCGGCAATATTGTAAATATTCTATTTGAAACTAAAGCAGAATTATCAGAAAAATAATGTTCGAAAGTCTTATCTTGAGGATTATAGATAAATACTCCCATACCATTTGTCCCGATATATAACAACCCATTATCTGCCTGATAAAGCGTATTAATATAAGTGATTCCTATCTCCATTTCAATATACTGATATTCACCAGTATTTCGATTCAATAAATACAAGCCAGCAGCAGTTCCGATCCACATATTATCTTTGTCTTTTTCAACAATTGATGTTATGGAATTCAGTCCCGGATATAGACGTGCACTGTTAGTCTCCAAATCAAAACATTTTAGATTATAATAGCCTCCCGACCAGATATGTCCTCTTGAATCTTTAACTATATCACGAATATATTTATCCGGACGCATATTGACGTGAGAAAGAAGGTAAGGAGAGAAGTATTCAACTGATAGCGTTTCTTTATTTATTTTATAAATGCCGGAAGTATATCCTCCTGCCCATATAATGCCAGGAGCCACTTCACATAAAGTAATAAATATATGATTCTTGTCCTTTAGTTGATGATTAAAAGAGCTTAGAAATGAATGCCACTGACCTGTTTTTGAATTATAAAGACTAATACCATTACTAGTTCCAAACCACAGATCACCTTCATGATCTTCGATAACCGCTTGTACCTGATCATTGATTAATGACTGTGCATTACCCATAGCATGTTTCATCCAATGATAATTTTCATAGCGATTATCAATCACTGTAATTCCTGTTGGATAATTAGCAAGCCATATCCGCTTTTCTTCATCTACAAAAACATCATTGATATTATTTCCATTCATTTCATTATAACTCTGATAATTAGCAATAATGTAATCTTCCAGTTCACAGGTATTTACGTTAACTTTATACACCCCCATTCCTTCCGTTGCAATCAGTAACTCTGTTTCATTCAATGGGCTGATACGAGCTATGTTTACATCACTAAGATCAGCGTCCGGACGTATAATTTCCTGTGTATTCATATCGTACACAAAAACTCCTCTTTCAAATGAACCAATGAACAATCTTTTTAATTGCCGATGAAAATACAGTTCACTCACCTGTGCATGAAAATAGTCCAGTGTTTCAACAGGCATGGTCTCTAAAATACCATTCTCCAGTTTGACATATCGTACGCCCGTCTCCGTTGCTATAAAGAAATGGTGCTCATCTACTTGTTCTATTGCCGTAATACTACTATGCAATACATTGGGAAATCGAACTATATGAGCATCTTTAATATTATACAGCAATACAGTATCTTTACGACATATCCAGATATTATCATTGCGATCCAGATAACCACAACTTATTGCTTCAGAGGTATCCGGTAATTTATATACCATTTTGAAATCGTCTCTGTCGGCTTCGTATTGAAAGACTCGTCCTTGTTTGCCAACCACCCATATACCGATATGTGGTTCTGTATATAACCATCCCAAACGTATGGGAGCATCCAAAATAGTGCCTTCTTTATTTAATTTATAGTGTTTTATATCTTTACCGTTGTATCGGTCCATCCCTTCATTTGTAAGAAACCACATATAGCCCTGAGCATCTTTCTGAATATTGAATATCCGGCGATTGCTCAAGCCATCTTCTATTCCTATATATTTGTATGTTTGTGCTGTAACCCAAACAGGAAAAAAGAGAAGAATATATACAATGTATTTCATATAAATAGTTGTTTTTTAAACTACTTCTAACGATCATATAAACATAACAGTTAACGAAACTAGACAAAAGCAATGACAAATGCAAAGAAATAGGAGAGATTCTACAAGAAAACATCTATTTAGAAACATTTTCATTTCCAAAGTTGATTATTTACTTGGCGAAGTTGATTTATCTGAAAGTGTTCTTTTGCTATATGTTATAATTAGCGCATGTTTTGTTTTTGTTAATTTAACTAATCAGATTTGATTCCAGTTTCTTCTTATAGACCCATATACTTATTGTAAAATAAATAAGGGCCTGTATCCAGAGAGTTATATATTCTGGTCTGATATCAGCCATACTGGCTCCCATAGAATTCAGTTTCACAAAAGCGAGTGTGCCTGGTGCAGCTGGGAAAATGTAATGGACTACTTTCCAATACCAGGGCATTAGTTCCATTGGATAGGAAACGCCGGAAAGAAAGATTAATCCTACGGAGAAGAAGGCGATCATGAGTAGGGGAGCTTCAGAATCCGTAAAATACCTGGATGCAGCCAATCCCAAGAAAGAAGTTGCCATCAAATATGGAATCAATAATAGTACGATGTACAATCCGTTTCCAATATTGGGGATGCTGAAAAAGTGAGGGAGCAAGCCTAATAGAAAAAAGGCAAAGATGGCATAAAGAGTACAGTACACGGACGTTTTTCCTGCCACTATACGAATGGCAACTCCCCAGCCATACCCCAAAGGAGTATATGCACGGATTCCTTTACTACTGTATTCTTCTCCGGTCACCATACCAATAACCATCAGCAAGGTCTGGAAAATTATAATCATCATGACTGCCGGAATAAGATAGGAACCATATCCTTCGGTATAATTGTAGAGTGCAGTGCCTTCCACATTGATCGGTTTCGCCATAGCTACGGCGAGCAATCCTTGTGGTGGAAGAAACACCGCTTCATCTGGCCGGTATTTATCATTAATAGCCAGCATGACACGTGAAGAAGCACCTTGCAAAGCTTCGAAATACAAGAAGGCATCAGTAGTTGCATAAAGGGAAAATACGGCTTCATCTCCCCGGAACACCCGTTCCTCAAAATCATGAGGCAGGTAGAGTATTCCCTGTACTTTGCCTTCTTTCATCCATTCTTTTGCTTCGTGATAGTCCATAGCCTGACTAAAAATCTCTGCTTGGGGAGTAGCATCCAGCCAACGGATAAAATCACGGCTCAATTCACTGTGCGAATTGTCGACTACGGCAACAGGTACATCGGTTACAATATTCGGTGCATACATATAATTGTAGAGCAACCCGTAAACGAAGATTCCTCCCATCAACACCAGTAAAACAGCATAACTGGTACTGATAGCTAGAAATTCACGACGAATGATGAATGACAACTGTTGTAACTTACTTAATGTTTTCATACTTATGACTTTCTATAGCTCGTTTTAAATGAGGAAGCAGCGACAGGGCCAGCAACGGGAAGATACAGAGTATCACAGCCGACGGCCAAAGATGGATAAACCCACCGCCTCCATAGAGCATGGTTTGCATCATTTCCGTAAAATGACGGACAGGGAACAAATTGGAAGCATCCCTCACCAACGGATACATATTGGGAACCGGAAAGGTTACTCCGGACAAAGTAGCCCCCAGAGAACCTACCATAGAAACTACGCTTATAACCAACGATATTGCCGGAAACAGCGAGAATAAAAACAGCCCTAAAGCCTGTGTTGCAATGATGAAAAGCACAGTCATGATATTCATTAACCACCAACTCCCCTGAAAAGGAATATGCAAAATACCAAACATGACGTAATTAGCCAACCATCCTATCAGTATATATATAATGGTATAAGGTAATAATTTACCTAAAACAGCTGTCACTATATTGCCTTTTGCAGTCGCCAGCCAATCATCTGCTGTGCGGAACTTGATTTCAATGCCAACCGCATACACGGTAATCAACAGAATCAAAACCTGAAACAGCACAAAGAAAAAGGGCTGACTTAAATATACCGAATAATCCAGACTAGGGTTATATATCGGATGGTTATTAGCTTGTACGGGTAATAAAAAGGTGGTAATCTGATCCTGTTCTACTCCGAGTGCCATCGCTTGCATCACCACAGGAGAAAGAGCCACCGGAGCTAAGGAAGTTTCGAATGCCGCCATCAACTCACCACCTACCGACATTAATGCATAATGATAATAGTAGGAGAGTGTTGCATTCTTTCCGGTAATCGCATTCTGTTCAAATTGGGAAGGTATGGAAAGATATCCATAAATCTCTTTCTTTTGCACAGATTCACGGGCAGCTGCTTCATTTACAAAATGCTTTGTCACTTTAAAAGTTGGTACGGCAGAAATATTCCTGACTATCGTCCGGGAAGTAGCAGTATTATCCTGATCGACAATACCAATAGGAATGTTTTCCATCTGTCCGTTACCAAAGATCGTAGCCATAAAGAAAAGGGTGAACAATGGCAAGACAATGCAGACACCAAAATAAAGGCGCCGTGAAGTCATTCGCCGCCACTCTCTGAGCAGTACGGAACGAAAAGGGGAATATGTTTGTGATTCATCCATTCTCTGGTTTATTTGATGTCGATTAATCTAAAGTCAATAACACGGACATGCCGGGACGCAAGTCATCCACCTTTTGGGTTGGACGGGCATGAATCTCAAAGGTACGTAAGTCATAACTTCCGGTTTGCTTGGTTGATTTCCAGGTAGCAAAACTGCCTAGCGGACTAATATAATAGATTTTGAATTCAATATTTTTTTTACCGATAGCGGGCACATCCGCAACAAATGTTTCGTCCATTTTAAATTGCGGCATCAGATCTTCCCGCACGTTAAGAACAACATGTATATCATCCATCACCACCAAATTCATAATGGGAGTTCCCGGTGCAACCAACTCTCCACGTTTAGGGAAGATTGTTGCTATCTGACCGTTTTCCGGAGCGGTCAACCGAGCATCGACCAGCAAAGCCGAGACTTCATCCACTGTGCTTCGAGCAGCATCCACCATGCTGGCAGCAGACGCTTTATCTTCTTTTTGTGCACCATCTACAGCCATCTGATACTGTTCATAGGCAGCACGTTCGGCTGCTACAGCCGCTTTATACATAGCTTCTACTTCATCCTTTCTTTGAGAAGTAATGACACTGTCCTTATATAAAGTAAGAATACGGTTGTAAGTTGTCTGGGCGAGAGTAAGATCGCTCTTCGTTTTATTCCATAATTGCAGTGCAGTAGCCACGATCTGACGACGGGTTCCGGCATCTATTTTCTTGTTCTGTTGTACTGCCACCTGTTCCAAGGCATTCACTTGTTGATACTTGGCATGTACTTCAGGGCTATTAATGACGACAAGAGTATCTCCCCGGTGTACCCAGTCTCCCTCCTGAACGAAGAAAGTGTCGATACGGCCGGGAAGTTTCCCACTGATACGGATTTCTGTTGCTTCAGCTTGTCCTTGCAAGACCAGCGGCTGTTTATGCATTAATATAACTCCCAAGCCGGTGAAAATACCGACAGCCAGAAGAATGATGACAAAAGCCCATGATAGGGTTTTACTAGTTGGTTTCATTGTTTGTTACGGTTTAGGTTGATAGTTTGCAAATTGTTCCGGTGTGCCACAAAGCGAGAGTAGATTCATTAGTGCCACATCATATTCATAATATGCTGCCAGGCGAGCCACTTTTACACTGGCAAGCATGGTTTCAGCATCAATAACTTCGGTAGAAGTTGCCATCCCTTCTGTAAATGATTTCTTTCGGATGCGTACCAATTCTTCACTTAAGGCAATCGTTGCATTTAAAGCTTTTACATTATCCTGTGCCTTTTCCAGCTGCGTATAAAGCTTATCTACCCCAACAGCCAGATCATCACGGGCCTTCATCTGGCCTAAAGCCAGAGTTTGTTCCGTTAATTTTGATTGCCGCACTCTTTTTTCACGATCCAGTCCGTCAAAGAGGTTCCATGTAAAACCAATGCCTACCATGGTACGCGGTAATAAATTACTCTGAATACCATGCGAATACAAGGTCTGTTTTCCAAAAAGGGCTATATTCGGCAAATAGCCGCTTTGAGCAATCCGCACTTCTTGTTTGGCAATATGCTGCTGCAGTCTGTGACAGAAAATATGATGTTGGGAAACAGTCATGCCATTACGGTAAATTTCATAGGAGCAGTCATTGTTATTGCAGTTACTATCTGGTTTGCATACCGGTGTACCGGAAAAGTAAAGAAGCTGACACTGGTGGATGCTATTCGAAACGGTCAGTCCGGAGAACGCTTTAAAAAGAAATCCATTTACCGGCTGGGAAAAAGCCGTTTTAACAGTACCTGGTATCTGGCAGTCAATGATATTTTAAGCAGTCCAAGACGGTTCCTTACGATTATATTGTCCTTTTTCCTCTGTTCCGTTTTTATGCTGGGAGTGGTTATTACAACAGATACCATGAAAAGTAAGAATCTGATTACAACATTTGGAAAAGAAAGTGATGTCTACATATCAGATGTATCACAGGCAATGGGGAATATGGCAGGAAAGACCCGGGCTGATTTGGCAAAAGAATTAGATGACCTGGCAGAAGAACTTACGGAAGAAGGCATGCCATCGGAAATGTCTGTCGAGATACAGTATACTATAAAGATAAACTTTCACAGCTTCATATAGGGTTTAACATGGGGGAGTATCAGAATTTTCTGGTGAAGGCAGATACAGAACGTTTGCTGGAAGTATTGCAGAATATCATAGAAAATGCTATAAAATATGGTAGTGGCAAAAAAAATTGGTATATCAATTTCAAAAGAAGAAGACTGTGTGCTGATTACCGTGGAAAATACAGGAGAAGTTCTTCCGGCAGAAGAACTTCCGCATCTTTTTGACAGCTTCTATCGTGGCTCCAATGCAGGAAGCCAGGAAGGAAGCGGACTGGGGCTTTATATATGCAGAAAGCTGATGCATAAAATGAACGGGGATGTTTTTCTGAAACAGGAAGAAAATCTTTTTTCGGTAACTGTGGTAGTGGGGATGGCAAATTAGTCAATGAAAAAGGCAGGAAGAAAATGTAATATGATAAAAGCAGTTTTATTTGATATGGACGGAACACTCATTGATACAGAGAAATATTATAGAATCTGCTGGCCTAAGGCAATGGCGCATTTTGGCTATGAAATGAGTGATGAGCAGGCATTGTCCATGCGTTCCTTAGGACAACCCTTTGCACCGACGCATTTAAAGGAAATGTTTGCAGATGAGAATCTTGACTATCCGGCTATCCGGGCTTACCGGAAGGAATTGATGGAGGAATATCTTGCAAAGAACGGTATTGAGATAAAAAGAGGAGCTATTGAGTTATTGAATTTCTTAAAAGAAAAGAAAATCCGGCGGGCAGTTGCAACGGCAACCGACATGGAACGGACAGAAAGATATTTAAAGCAGATAGGACTATATCCGTACTTTGATGAAATCATCAGTGCAACCATGGTAGAACACGGAAAGCCGGCACCGGATATCTATACTTTTGCATGTGCACAACTTGGACTTGCTCCGGAAGAATGCCTTGCGGTGGAGGATTCGCCCAATGGGGTTATGAGTGCTTGTCAGGCAGGCTGTCAGGTGGCAATGGTTCCGGATCAGACACAGCCGGATGATGAATTAAAAAAGAAACTTACGATATGTGCAAATACACTGGATAAATTGAAAATTTTATTTTCATAAAATGGGAGAGGAAAGATGAATTTTTTATTTGATACCTCAATTGATGTGAGCCGCAGACAGTTTTATGTGCTGGCAATGGGAAGCTGTATCGGAAATCTGGCAGGATTTATTGGAAATGCATTGATTTTCGGATGGAGCGGAACAACGATTTTCTGCGGAATCTGTATGTTACTTATGGTCGCAGGAAGTTTCATTGGAATTAAAAAAGGTCAGATACGTTATGCGTCTTATTTGATGATAGCAGTATTAAGCCTTGTGGAATTTCCGACACTATATTATATATATCAGACGGGAACGATTGTATACATGGTACTTGCGATGGTAGCAATTGCGATTTTTATTCCAACCGGAAATGCAATCCGGTTTGCCGGCGTGGTAATTGTAGCAGATGTGGCAGCAGTTATTTTAGCCTATATGAGACCGCTGGAAAGTGAAAAACTGTCAAAAGAAGTCGTGCTGCAGAGCACACTTTGTTCCCTGCTTATCGTTTTACTTTGTGTCTTTTTGCTTTCTATCCTGCTTCAGATGCAGAGACAGAGACAGGAAGAAGAAGTAAAGAAGTTGAATGAACAGTTGAAAGATGCCGCAGATAAAGATGCACTGACCGGAATCTATAATCGTCGTTATTTAAATCAGTATCTGGGAGACCTTATTCTGGATGAGAAGGAAGAATTTGATGCGGTACTGATTGACCTTGACTTCTTTAAACATGTGAATGACACATACGGACATGGGTTTGGAGACATTATTCTGGTGGAATTTGCAAGACTTTTAACAAAGCATGTAAAGAACAAAGGGATTGCAGTACGCTTTGGCGGAGAAGAATTTATGCTGGTTTTAAAGGGGATGAACACGGATGAAATCGGTAAAATGCTAGAGCATATAAGATGGGAATATAAAGAATTTACAAAGCATGAAAAGAATATCGAATGTTCTTTCAGCAGTGGAGTACAGCATTATACAGAAGGGATTGCTGTTACGGTATTATACCGCTTAGCGGATGAGAAGCTCTATGCTGCAAAAGAACGGGGAAGAAACCAGGATGTATTTGATTTAGAATCATAGAAAGATAAAAAAGGGGCGAGAAACGAAAAGGAACATCAGGAGGATTCGTTTGTGAAAGGGAAAAAGTTTTTAGTAATGATATTAAGTGCAGCGTTGGGAATGTCAACGTTTGCGGCTTGCGGAAGCAGAGTCGTGGAGTCGGAGAAAAAGACCACAGAAACAGAGGCAGAGACTGAGACGGAAGAAACGGAAAACTCAGAAGAGGTGACAGAGGAGACAGAAACGGAAAATGTGGATGAAGATGACATTTTTGCACAGCTTGCAGGAGAAAGCTTTATGTTTACCAGCGGAGCCGGTGCATGGGATTCTACATTGATTTTATCCGAGGATGGCTCTTTTGTGGGAAATTATCATGATGCAGATGCGGGAGATAGCGGGGATGGATATCCAAATGGAACCCTTTACTATTGTGATTTCTATGGAAAATTCACCCAGCCGGAAAAGATAAATGATTATACCTATGAGATGCAGTTGGAGAATATTGCAACGAAGGAAACAGAAGGCGACACGGAAATTAAAGACGGCGTGAAATATATTTACACGGGACCGGCTGGTTTGGAAGAGGTTTATGATTTATATATTTATCTGCCGGGTGCACCGTTAGATGAATTGCCGGAAAGATTCCTGGACTGGGCATCCATTGGTCTTACCGATGATGATACGACGCTTCCATTCTATGCAATTTTTAATACGCTGACCTTTGATACCTTTTTAGGACCGAGTGGAGATAAGGTTACAGTAAATGATAAAACCACAACTTCCGATGTATCCATAGAGAGTGAATTGCAGAAAATCGAGGAGAAAGCAGCAGCCATGCAGGAAGACCTTTCTAGTGGAGAACTGGCACAGCAGGAAATGAATGCCCTGTCTCTGCAGTTGTATCAGTTGTGGGATAATGAGCTGAATTCTATCTGGAGCCGTTTAAAAGAGACTTTGGATGAGGACACTATGGCGACTCTTACCCAGGAAGAGCGTGACTGGATTAAGACAAAAGACAGTGCAGTAGAGGAAGCCGGCAAAGATGCCGAGGGCGGAAGCCTGCAGCCATTATTGGAAAATGATAAGGCGGCAGAATTAACAAGAAACAGGGTATATGAACTGGCAGAGTATTTGAAATAAAAAGATATTTTAGCGAGGAAAAATGGTTACATTAAATGATTACTTATACTCCGGAGCAACGGTGTTCCGGATATTGAAAAAGTATACGCAGGACCTCCGGGCATCCGCAAAAGTATCAAAAAATGAAGTGGATCTGGTGCACTGCAATTTCCTGATTCAGATTATGGAGCTGTTAGAGCACAATGATTTCCTGACAGCGCAGTCCCAGAAAATCCGTGAGTTCTACAAATATATGGCAATGGAATATCCTTATCTTTCCTTTACTTTTAAAGGAAGAATCAAGTCACTGATTCGTGCGGAGGGCAAATTCAACGGCTATATTGTAGAGTACATTTATGATTATTATAAAAAGCATAAAAGCTATCCGGACATTGCAGAATTAAAGGAAAAGCTGAACTGCTTCCGTGATCTGATTGCATACCGGATTGTGATTTCCATGCCACGGTGTCATTTGAAAAATCATGAGAACCGCGAAGAAGAGGAATTAAAGCACCTTTATCAGATTGCAAATGTGTTGCCACAGTTTTTAGAGGAGCGTGGATTTACGGCAGAGCCGACAGGCGGTGTCTTAAGAAGCAGTTCCCCGCTTTTGGATGATGCTGTAAAACCATATTACCGGGATTATATCACCAGCGAAAATGAGGACGATTACAAATCCTTACATATTACTTTTTATGATAACAGTGCGAGATGTTATGTGGAAATGCAGCTTCGCACAAAGCAGATGGATGACATTGCAGAAATCGGTTCCGCCAATCATATTAATTATGAGAAAAAGCAGGAAGCATCCAGAGCACGCCGGGATACCATCCCGGAGGGAGAATGCATTTATTTTGATGAAGCTTATGAACGGTGCAGGCGTTTGCAGGAACTGGAGCTTTCCGGTGTGGATGTCGACATGTTTACAGCAGTAAGCAACAGCCTGATGAATGACGGCTGCGGCTTATACCGGGGAAGACTGATTCTTCCTTATGAGCATTTGTCGAGATTTCAGAATGATTTGATTGATTAGAAACAGAACAGAATGGAAGCGTACGAAACGGAGAAGGCAGCTATGGGTGAAAATATGGAAAAGGAACAATGGATGAAAGAGAGTCTCCAGATGCAGAAGGCAAGCTGGATTCAGGATGAAATTACAAAGCGCAGAGAGCGGGAAGATGAGTTGCTGCAGCAGATTTTTATGGAACAGAAAATGTTGCAGGAACTGGACGAAGACATGGACGAAAATATGGCACATGCCAGAGAAGGCCGCAAATACCGGGAGGACATGAAGGAGCGGGTCAATGACCGGGTATATGAAATCCATGACCTGAGTGCAGATAAGCGAGAGGGAATGCGGGAATACAAATATGCATATCGCAGAGGCTACGCCCTTGCCATGTTTTTCTTTTCACTGGCATTGTGCGTCTTTGTAGGCTTTTTACATGGAATCACATCACAAATCTGTCTGATGCTGATGTTCTTTACCGGCGTGCAGGCAGCCATTTTTGTACACCAGAAGCAGTGCTTCTTTCTCTGGAGACTCATCTGTGACATTTTCTCAGCAGTAGTTTTCCCGGTGATGCTGGTTCTCTTTATCGGTTATGAATTAAAGTACGGCTTCTACGATTTCCTGCTTCCAATCTGCCTTATCGTAGGACTGGTGCTGCTGGCACTTACCACAGCATCCTATTTCCTCTACGATCCATACTGCAGTGCCCGCCGCAGAGTCGGTGATGCCAAGAGCATGATCCGTTCTATCGAGCGTTCCGCCAAAAAGCAGGTCAAGAAGAGCCAGAAGCAGCAGGCGAAAGACGAGCTTCGCCAGAACCGCCTGCAGCAGAAGGAGCAGGATAAAGCCGAGAAGCTTCGCATCAAAGAAGAGCAGCGCCAGGAAAAAGAGCTTAAGAAAGCCGCGCAGCGCGAAGAACAGCAAAAACTCCGTGACGCAAAGAAGCAGGAAGCCTTAGAAAACCGCGAAGAGAAGAAGCTTGCCCTCATGGACGCTGTGGCAGCCAAGAAAGAGCAGTTCCGGGAGAAGTTCCGGAAGGATGAGGGAGTGGAAGAAACGGAAGAAGAGGAGAAAGAGAAAGAGGGCGTTTTGGCTTCGGATGAAGGCACGGAAGATGCAGAAAATACAGAGCAGGGCGAGACAGTAGTTGTGGACAATGCGGCGCAGGAAGAAAGTGTGGTTTTAGAAGAAGGAGATGTGTCGGAGGATGCAGCGCAGAAAGAAGAAGTGTTAGAAGAGGAAACTGTGCTGGAGGATGTGGTGGCATCGGAAGATACTGCGGATTCGGGGGAAGATGAGGCAGTTTCGAGTCTGGATGAGGACGAAGAATCCGGGGATAAGGATTCTGAGGAAGAGAAAGTTCTGACAGAAGATAATTAGATAGATGAGGGTTGTAAGATAAGAGCATGGAAGAAATTCTGTGCTCTTTTGTGATGGAAAAATAATTAGATAAGGATAGAGATATAAGTATAAGATAGGAATCATAGAAAGTATTGTCGAATTGGGGTGTGAAGCAGATTGATAAGAGGGAAGATTTTGACGATTTTTATTAAAAAAGGTTGCAATTTGGAGGAGGGAGATGCATAATATTTATATAGAATTTTGGGGGGATAGAAAAGTTATGAAAAAGCTAAGTAAATATGATAAAAAGAAATTAGAAGTTCACAAAAGATATGATGCGTAAGGGCATTGGTCGTTTGTGAATTTTTTTGTTGGGGAATGAAAGGGGAGAATGCAGTGTTCTTTTTTCAAACAAGATTCTTTTGGCGAATAAAGAATATCTCATAAAGGGTAATAAATAAGAGATTTGAGGTCTATTCTGGTGAAGATAAGGAAATGACGGATAGAAATACGGCAATAAGCGTATTAAAAGGAATAGTTGAAAAAAAATCAGAAGAGAATGGTGCACAGGATAGAAACGGAAGACACATATGCCATGTTGTTTAAGTTGCATTATATATTTGATGAAGTTCATTCGCTATATATAAAAGAAAAAGACGCTAGAATTCAGTTAGTAAAGCAAAATGTTGCTGAGACAGAATTATTAGATGAATTCACAAATAGACAGAATATATATTGTTGTTAATGTTAGCAGAGATTTAGTATTGTTGGGGGAAGTAAATGAATGATTAAAGAGGTACAGGTATTTAATAATAATTCAATATATGTATATTTTTTATCATGTATAGTGATTTTTAGTTATCAGCATTTTTCAAAAAAGCAAAAAATCTCATTAATATATGCAACTACAATTGCAATGGAAATCATTTCTCAATATAGTTGTAAGATGACTGCTGTTATGCTACTTATGTCAATGTTTATATTGGAGGAATATTTGTCTGATGATAAAGTTAAATGTGAACTCCTTAGTAATCTTTGGTACAAGATAATAGATTTTGTATATCAAATTTTGTTTATTGATGCTGGAATATGGATTATAATTAATATTATAGTATCGGGAAATTGGTTAAAAGATTATTTGATTGAAAAAGGGATAACTATAAGTTTATTTTATGGAGTTA
>ERZ772872.2205-NODE-2205-length-16189-cov-9.059130_pt1 | contig 16189 bp, 9 predicted proteins | sample MGYA00512132_ERZ772872 | MGnify/ENA primary metagenome ERZ772872 (study PRJEB29015, sample SAMEA2737724) | human gut metagenome | biome: human gut; feature: human-associated habitat; material: faeces | place: China | collected 2012 ...
CACCGGATAAGGTGGAAAGAGCACTGGCGGAGAATCCGGAGATCAAGGCAGTGCTTCTCACATCGCCGACGTATGATGGGGTGGTATCAGATATTGAGAAGATTGCAGAGATCGTACACAGATATGAGATTCCGCTGATCGTGGATGAGGCACATGGAGCACATTTTCATTTTTCAAATTATTTTCCGGCTTCGGCAGCAGAACTTGGGGCAGATCTCGTGATCCAGAGTTTTCACAAGACACTGCCGGCCATGACACAGACTGCCGTACTTCATAACTGTAGCGACCGCGTTGACAGCAGGCTGATCCGCAGATTTATGGGAATCTATCAAACCAGCAGCCCGTCGTATATTCTGATGGCAAGTATCGATGCCTGTATGGATACGATGGCAGCAGAAGGAAAACAGATGTTCCGTGATTTCACCAGAATACTGGAACAGACAAGAAAGAGACTTTCCGTGTGCAAATATATCCGCCTGGTAGATCCGGTCAAAGGAAAGAATGGAGTCTTCGATTATGACCGTTCCAAACTGGTCTTTTCTACCAGAGCTTCTTTACTGTCAGGAAGTGACCTGTATCATATCCTTCTTGACCGCTACCATATTCAGATGGAAATGGAGTCCGAAAATTATGTGCTCGCTATTGCATCAGTAGGAGACCGTGAAGAAGGTTTTGAGCGATTGTGTCAGGCAATCGAAGAACTGGATCAGGAACAGGCAGACCTGATAAAAGCAGGAATACCGGCAGTGATGTCGTACGAGCGCATCAGGTAGTAGACGTTGAATATCTTCCCGCCTACAAGGGCGTTGGGAGAGTCATCTTCCGTGAACTGCCCCAGCGGATCGCGGTCCAGGAAGTCGTTGCAGGATGTCAGTGAGAGGGCTGTTGCACCCACCAGCAATGTAAATATGTATTTTATCAGTTTCATAAATTTATATTTTTCATTCCCCGTTCCCTTTGAAGGAGTCGGGGGAGGTTTGAAGTTACTCTTTTTTAGGGGAGAGGCTTTTAGAACGTCAGATTAAATCCGAACGTATAAATCGCCGGCATCGGATAACTGCCGTCGTCCACCCCGAAGGCGATGGCACTTCCGCCCAGTTCCGGGGTATATCCGGTGTTGTGCTTCCACGTCTTCAGGTTCTGTATGTTCACGTAGAGCTTCAGCGCCTGCATGCCTATCTTCGAAATCAGCGCCTTGTCGAAGTTGTATGCCAGCGACACGTTACGGATGCGGAAGAACGAGCCGTCCTCTATGTAATACTCGGAGTTCAGATTGTTGATGGTATGCTTGGTGTTCAGCAGCGGCTGGGTGTTGCTGGTCCCTTCACCGTGCCAGCGGTCCATGCGTTGTTCCATGAAGTTGAACTGGCTCCAGTTGTAGTTGTCCCAGGTACGGAATATCTGGTTACCGCCTTGTCCCATCATGTCGATGCCGAGCTCCCAGTTCTTATAGCTTACGCCGAGGGCGATGCCGTAAGTGACATTCGGGGTAGGGTCGCCTATCAGGGTACGGTCGGCAGTGGTGATTTCACCGTCACCGTTCACATCCTTGAATTTCAGGTCGCCCGGAGTCACGGTGGCCAGGGTATTCTTGGGCGACCGGGCTATTTCTTCGTCCGTCTGGTATACGCCCTCTACCTTGTAACCGTAGAAGTAACCGATGGGATAGCCGGCCATTGTGTAACTCTGGCTCTTGTCGCCTGCGATAATCGAGTAACCCTCCTGTACAAGGCTCAATACCTTGTTCTTGATGGTAGTGAGGTTGAAGCCTGCGCTATAGCCCCAGTCGCCAATCCGGTCGCGCCAGTCGATGGCGAGTTCCACGCCTTTGTTCTCTATGGAGCCGAGGTTGCCGATGCCCGGCACCGTGCCGGAGATGCCCGGAACTTCCGCCAGCAGGTCTTTAGTGGTTTTCTTGTAATATACACCCTCGAAGTGCAGGCGGTTGCGGAAGAAGTTGGCTTCTGCACCCGCTTCCCAGGCTTCCACCTTTTCCCAGCGGAGACGGGGATTGGGCAGGTAGGACAACTGGTAGCCCGGATAGATGGCGGACGGCTTGCCGAATACGGCGGAATAGGCATTGGTGAGCAACGGTTCGGCAGGATAGGCCTTGTCCAGATTCTGATTGCCGAGCGTACCCCACGAGCCTTTCAGCTTCAACATATCCAGCCAGGTGATGTCTTTCATGAACTCCTCTTCGGACATCAGCCAGCCTGCGCCGACGGAGTAGAAATTCTGCCACTGGTTTCCGGTGTAGGAGAATGCGGAGGAACCGTCGCGGCGGAACGAACCGTTGAACAGGTATCTGCCTTTGTAGTTATAGAGCACACGTCCCAGCATGGATACGGTACTGCGCTCCCATTGCTTGCTCTCGTTGGTGGCTGTTGCCGCATCGCCGATGCTGATGTACCACTTGTCGGGATTGTCGGGGATAACCAGGCCTACGCCCTGCGTACGTTCTCCGCCCAGCATCTCCAGCTTGTTGTAATAGGTGGTGAAGCCGGCGGTGGCGGTCAGGCTGTGGTCGCCCCAGGTATTGGTGTAGGTCAGCAGGTAGTCGCTTTGTACTTTGGCTTCGGTTTCCTTGGACTGTTTCACGCCGGTCTTACCGTTGCCGAGGGTCACGACGTTGCCTTCCACGCTGCTGTCGAATACGTTGATAACAGGCGTGTAGGTGCGGCTGCTGTTGGAAGCATAGTCCATGGAGTACATTACTTTGAACTGGAAGTTTTTCAGGAAGTCCCATTGACCGTATACATTGCCCGATGCGCGGTAGTTTTCCGCACGGGTGGTATTGGCTTTCAAGTCCACATCCACCATAGGGTTGTTCATCTGCGCTTTCTGGAAGCCGGGCAGGGTGGTGTACAAGCCGTATTCGGCATTGTATACGGGGGCTACCGGGGCTGCGCGGAGAGCTGTTGCCACACTTTTTGTATCGGCGGGCAGTATGCGTGCGCCGTTGAACTGGAAGCCTACTTTGAAGTTATCCGTAACTTTATAGTCGTTGCTTATGTTCAGTGTGACCTTGCTATACTTCTCGTGCTTGATATTGCCTTGCTCGTAGGCATAACCGGCGCCGAGGTAGAAGCTGTGCCTGGCGGAAGCACCCGTGATGCTGACATTGTTGTTGGTGATAAATCCGGTCTGGAAGATTTCATCCTGCCAGTCGGTATTGCCCGTCCACGGGGTGAAATCAAATTCGGGATTGCCTTCATTTCTCAACTGTTCGTTGTAGAGTTCCTTGAACCCGGCGGCGTCGACCATTGCAATCTTGTCCGTTACACGCTTGAAGCCGAACGAGCCGTTGATGTTGACACGCGTCTGTCCTTCTTTGGCTTTCTTGGTGGTAATGATGATGACACCGTTGGCGCCGCGCACGCCGAAGATGGCGAGGGACGACGGGTCTTTCAGGATTTCCATGGACTCGATGTCCTGCGGATTGAGGAAGTTGATGTTGTCATTGAACAGGCCGTCTACTACATACAGCGGTTTGTAGCCGTTAATGGAGTTTGTACCGCGCACACGTATTTCAGGATCTGCTCCTGCCTTGCCAGAATTGATAACCTGTACGCCGGCTATCTTTCCCTGCAAGGCGGCTACCGGGTTGACTACGGGTTTGTTGGCAATCTCATCGCCTTTTATGTTGGTGATAGACCCGGTGAGGTCGCGTTTCTTGGCGCTGCCGTACCCGATGACGACCGTTTCGGCAAGCATCTGTGAATCGTCGTTCATCTGCACGTCGATAACACTCCGGTTGCCTACTTTGACGGCTTGCTTTACCATGCCTACATAGGAAAACTCCAAAGTAGCTTCGGGCGGCACTTGGATGGAATACTTTCCGTCAATGTCCGTAATGACACCGTTGGAAGTGCCTTGTTGCAGTACGGATGCTCCGATGAGCGGTTCGCCCGTAGCGTCGGTCACCGTACCGGTCACTGTCTTGTTTTGAGAGAAACCGGGAGTTGCCGTAAAGAGCAAACATGCTATCAGAAATAGATTTTTCAGCCAGAAGGCTTTCTCCATAGAATGTTTAGGTTTTTTCTTCATTGCATAAATTTTTAGTGGATAACTAACTTGATTGTCTCCTCTGAAACAATCGGAATGCAAAAAAGATTTGGGCGTTTTGTATATCTCCGGTTTTTAACATAATCCGGAAGGTTTCTTCGGGCGCTTCGCAGTCCGTTCGATGATGAGGTTTGTCTCTTTGTCCTGTAATCGTAACCCGGCAATACAGTGGTGCCATGTTTTCAGTGCCTCTTCCCTTTCTCAACCAAAAGAGAACACTGAAGGAAAGAAGCAAGCCATGTCACCGAAAAGGTCACCGAAACGGTGTCTGTTTTTTTCGTAGTGCCTTGGTATAAGCAATAAAAAACCCACTAAAATTGCAGTTTTAGTGGGTTTTTGTCTATAAAAGACTGTATGTGTGTGCGGGTGATAGGACTCGAACCTACACGCCTCACGGCACCAGATCCTAAGTCTGGCGCGGCTGCCAATTACGCCACACCCGCAAGGGATTTTCCCGTTAAGCGGTGCAAAGATAAGAAGTTTTCTTGGTTTTACAAGTAAAAGTTCAAAGAAAGTTATTCGCTGACTGCCGGAGTCCATTCCCCTTTAAGGAAAGCCCGGGCTTTTTCGATGATAGTGTCTATATGCTTTGTTTCATCCGCTTCGTCCATATTGACTTTGATATCGGGCTCTATTCCCCATTCTATCTGCTCCATGTCGGCGTTGAAATGTGGGCTGGCGGAGAAGCGTACTGTCCATCCGTTAGGCAGTTCGGAAGTGAAAGGCATGCCGGAGCCGCCACCGGTTTTGTCACCCATGATAGTGACATTGGGCAGACAGCTCATCTGATTGACGAAATCGTTGGTTGCGCTGTAGGAGCGGCGGTTGGTCAGCACTACTGTTTTCTTTTGCCAACGTATGCTGTTGCTGGGTTCCAGTTCTATGGGGTAGGGCTCGGAGAAATCATTATGCCCCTTGCCGGTTTTGTGGCGGATATACCCGGTCAGCACTTTCTCGTTGGTGAAACGGGCGGCGATGCGTTCGGAGTTGGTTACGTTGCCGCCGCCATTGTTGCGTACGTCAATGATAAGTCCGCTGCATGAGGCAAGATAGGAGAGTATCTCATCCAGGTTTCCGTTGCCTATGCCCGAAGAGAAACTCTCGTAACGCATATAGCCGATGTTGTCTTCGAATATCTTGTACTTGATACCTGCGGCAGTGCGGTAGTCGGTACTCGCCTTGCCCAGATAGAAGTCTTCCACAATGTCTTCGCGGAAGTTGCGCGGATAGTCCTGATACCAGGCATCGTAATACGAAACATTGTGGGCGGAAGCTAAGTTTACATGCCCGTCCTGCAGTTCGTTCAGCATGTTTCCCAATACTTCAAACAGGCCTTCGCTACTCATGCTGCCGGTAATCAGCCTGCTGTATTCGTCGTGTATGGCATCCCAGTCTATCTGTTTGTATTCCAGGAAGCAGTACTGCTCGTCGATAATTTTCCAGAGGGCCTCAAAGTTTCCCTGCGGAGAATTGGCAACTTCGTCTTCGCGGATGCAACTGCCCAGCAAAGGAAGCACGGCAATCAGAACCATTATATTTTTCAGAAACCTTACCATCTTGTCATTCTTCATTTATCACTCCGCTTCTTTATTTCTTTCTCTTGTTTTTCAATAAATACAGCTCCTTCACGAATCCCACCATGAATACGTGCGAGTAGGTGTGTGTCTTTATATCGTTCACGTGTGACTGCTGCGCGTCCCATATATAGGCGAAACGCATTTTGGCACGTCCCACCGGAAAGTCTGCCGTAAGCATTTGCCGCAGTGACGGTTGGTTGTGCAATGAGGTGAATTTCACCACTCCGCTGCTGTTGCCCAACGAGAAGATTTCGTAATAGGATTGCCCGTAGTGCGGTGAGAACATAACGCCCATTAACGGCAGATTGACCTGGTAGCGCAGTGTCAGCGGATAGTTCTTTATGCGTAAGTTCCAGATGGCCATGCCCGATACGTCCAGATTGATATAGGCGCGTGCCGATGCCGGATTGTTGGTATTGCGCAGGTTGTAGACAAAACCGCCGTTCAGGTCGGCAAGACCGCCGGCGAGCAACTTGAAATTGCCTGTAATGGGGAAGTTGTAGTGCAGGCCGTAGTTCCAGTTTGCCAGTGCGGAGAATGTATTGTTGTTATCCGCTTTGTTGCGGGTATATCCCAAATCGGCCTGAAAGAAACTCTGTAGGGAGAGCCTGCCATCCATCCATCTGGTCATGCGCATGCTTTCGCGCGAGACGCGGAAATCAATTCCGGTGTATTCCTGGGGAGACAGATAAGTGTCGAATACATTCGTAAAACCTACGCCGTACATGGTGGCGCGAGTTACGAGGCGGCTCTGTTCCAAACCTTCCGCTGTGGCGGGAAGCTGTGCCTGCATGGCACTGCTGCATAACAGCAGTACCGTGCAGATAACCGGTATTATCGGTTTAGGTAGTTTCATGTTCCTTGCTGTCATCATTATCGGAGAACAATTTCATTTGTCCGGTCAGCTCGTCCAGTATGTCGCTTTCACTCTTTCCGTGGTCCGGGTCCAGAATTTCGGGTTCTTCCTCATTCTTGCTTTCCGGGATTTGCGGAGTTTCCGGCTGGCGGGTAGGTTCTAACTCGTTGATAGTATCCAGCGTATAGGTAGTCAGTCGCTTGCCTTTCGCCTTGAAACCTTTTACGGCGATAAATTCGTCTGCATCGACCACCAGCGGTTCGCGGAATTTGTCATGCCCGCCGAATACGACTTCCAGTCGGGGATAGTATTCATCGGTCAGCAGGATGAGGCGGTTATTCTTGTTTTCGCCCAGGTAGTTCTGCTTGCGGCTGCTTGCTTCAAAGCAGAATCGCTTGATGTACGGATACCCCTGCTGGTCGGCATCATAAAGGACTGCCGTCCACACCTTGTTCGGGTCATATTTCTCCAATACCCGTATATTGTCTTCGTAGTGGTTGTTCACATCGAAATTGCTGGTGTAGAACTCGCCGTTGTTCAGCACTATCAGGATTTGCTCGTCGCTTTGGAACTCACCGAGGTATTCTCCGCGGCTGTCGTAGTTGAGGCGCAGGACATCTTGGTCGAACCATACTTTCCGTCCGCCCAATGTGGAACCGCCGCGCTGTTTCAGGGCTATCTTATGAACCGGGTTACGGGTAAGTATATTACCCATGGCCTGACGTCCTTTGATGTTTATCTGGCTGAAATCTTCTTCGAAGATGATGCGGCGTATGCGCGGATTGGGCTTGAGCGTCACTTTGATGATTTCGGCCTCACCGTTGGGATTGGCTGTGAAATACACGATGCGTGAGTCGGGTGTGCCCTGTGTCACGTCGTATTCGCGGTCGCGCACTACGGAAGTCACGGCGAAACGCTTGATATAATGCGTGCCTTCTTTCCCGTCGCGGTAGACAACGTTGTAGATGGTACGTTTGTCGTTCTTCTTGAAGACATTGGCATAGAGTATGTTCTTGCCTACGAATTTCTTGTCTGCTACCGGAGTGATGATATAACGTCCGTCGCGGAAGAAGATGATAACATCATCGAGGTCGGAGCAGTTGGCTATGAATTCATCTTTCTTCAGGCCGGTACCGATGAAACCCTCTTCGCGGTTGATATACAGTTTTTCATTGGCTTCCACCACTTTGGTAGAGTCGATGGTGTCGAAGTTGCGTAATTCGGTACGGCGCGGGAAGGCTTTGCCGTATTTCTCTTTCAGCATGCGGAACCAGTCCACCGTATATTCCACGATATTTGCCAGGTGGCGGTCTATCTCCTCGATGTCCGCTTTCATGCGGGCAATCAGCTCTTCTGCCTTGTCGGAGTTGAACTTGAGGATACGCGCCATTTTTATCTCCATCAGCTTGAGGATATCCTCTTTGGACACCTCACGGATAAACGTGGGATAATAAGGTGTCAGACGCTCGTCGATGTGTTCGCAGGCGGCATCCATGTTCTTGGCCTGTTCAAATTCCTTATCCTTGTAGATACGTTCTTCGATGAATATTTTCTCCAGCGATGAGAAGTGCAGGCTTTCCAGTATCTCGTTCCTGCGTATTTCCAGTTCCCGGCGCAATAAGGCCAAAGTGTTGTCCACCGACTTTTTCAGTACATCGCTTACGGTGAGAAAGTGCGGTTTCTGCTCGTCGATGACGCAGCAGTTGGGCGAGATGCTGACTTCACAATCCGTAAAGGCGTAAAGTGCATCAATCGTCTTGTCCGATGATACGCCGGGTGCGAGGTGGACTAATATCTCTACGCTTCCGGAAGTAAGGTCTTCTACTTTCTTTATCTTGATTTTTCCCTTTTCGCTTGCTTTAACGATAGAATCACAGACACTGGCCACCGTTTTTCCGTAAGGTATCTCGCGGATGACGAGTGTTTTGTTATCCACCTTTTCAATCTTGGCACGTACCCGTACGGCTCCACCGCGTTCACCGTCATTGTACTTCGATACATCAATATTGCCGCCTGTCTGGAAATCGGGATAGAGCTTGAATTCTTCCTTATGCAGGTATTTTACGGATGCGTCGCAAAGTTCATTGAAGTTATGCGGTAATATTTTGGAAGAAAGCCCCACGGCGATACCTTCCACACCCTGTGCCAGCAGCAAGGGGAATTTGACGGGCAGCGTCACCGGTTCCTTGTTTCGTCCGTCGTACGACAGTTTCCATTCGGTTGTTTTGGGGTTGAACACCACATCGAGTGCAAATTTGGAAAGGCGCGCTTCGATGTAACGGGGGGCGGCTGCGCTGTCTCCCGTAAGAATATTCCCCCAGTTTCCCTGGCAGTCGATGAGCAAATCCTTCTGGCCGAGTTGCACCAGTGCGTCACCGATGCTGGCATCACCGTGCGGGTGAAACTGCATGGTGTGTCCCACGATGTTTGCCACCTTGTTATAGCGTCCGTCTTCCATACGCCGCATGGAGTGCAGGATACGCCGTTGCACGGGTTTCAGTCCGTCCATGATGTGGGGTACGGCACGTTCCAGGATTACGTACGAGGCATAATCCAGGAACCAGTTCTGATACATGCCGCTCAGTTGGTGCTTGACGTTTGCATCATTGGTATCCGCAGGTTTATAATCCGAATGCCCTTCGCTCCCCTTCGGGAGTTCTTTATCCAAATCATCTTTTGTTCCTTCAAAGTCTTCGCTCATATTTGTTCGGGAGTTGTCTATTCATGAATAACCGCCGGTTGGGCAGTTGCAGGCAAAAATACGAAATATATTCCATTAAAAGAAAGACTGTATGTGAGTTTTTAAATAGCTTTTATTATATAGAGAGTCTCAGTTATATGGATTTATAAAAAACAATTTGTTTCAAATACGAATCCATATAACTGAGACTCTTTTTTTATGTTATAGTTTTTGTGTATTTAGGCTTGTAGTGTTAATCAATTTATTTTAATGGTTACGGAAATTCCATTTGGAGTTATCGCTGTTCATATCGAATTTACCAAGTGATGGAGTGCTATCTCCTATGGACACTAATACTAGTTCTTCATTTGCCCTAGAAACTTTTTTAGGCATGATACGGTAGGTACCATCAGTGAGTTGTTCTATCTTCCATAGTTGTTCGGGAGCGCCGGTAAACTCAGGGACAGTTGTAACTTCAGCATCTGCTGTGGCAGCCAATGCACGGTTGGTTCCTTCAATCACTATTTTGTAGTAAGGTCCTCCTAAATATCCGCCGGCATCAGGTACAGCAGTAATTGTCCACTTCTGGTGGGGGCGGAACATATAATCACCGATTCTTACATCAATGTTACCTTGTGGCCATGTGTCGATTACATCTTCTAAAGTTTGCGACTTCAAAGGCAGAATAGGTTCGTCACTTTTTTCCCAAAAACGGTGTCTGCCTCCTTCCATACGTACGAAATCAACACTAAGTTCAAGAGCGTATCCTCTACGTTCGGATTCAATTTCGTATGTACCTTCCTTGAATACTTCACCTGCTACCGGCCATTCGTTTTTCCATAGAAGCGGGCGTATGGCAAGTACACTACGGCCACCACGGTCGAAATCGGCTTCAAAATGACATGACATCTTTTCTACTCCGTCAGTTTCGATGAAACGCCCGAAGTGTCCTGGACCGGTCTGGCGGTTTCCTGCAGCGAGTACCATCTTTCCGCCTCCTTCCAGCATATCTCTGCCCATATTGTCGATGTAGGGGCCTGTGACTTTGCGTGAGCGACCTACTACGATGTTATATGTAGAGTTGGGGCCATCGCAGCAAGTGCCGTGTGTACCAAGCAAATAGTACCAGCCGTTACGGTATATCAGGTCGGTTGCCTCGCAGTCGATAGCGATGTTGATAGGTTCATTGCCTTCCATTCGTTTGCCGGTAGTAGGGTCGAGTTCGACCAGCCGGATAAAACCGAAGTAGGTACCGTAAGATAGCCACAGACGTCCGTCAGTAGGGTCAAGCAACAGTCCGGCATCGATAGCATCACAGTCTTCATTGTCTTCGGACGAAGCGACAGCAATAGCTTCTGTATATTTGAAATCGGGCGAATTAGGGTCTAATGTCTTGTTCCACATGGTAAGTACCGTACCGCGATGACTGCCCCCAAGACCTCCTCCGGTGGCGCTGTAAGCAATCAGGTAACGGTCACCTATTTTCACGGCATCGGGAGCTGCACCTCTTCCGGGTCTTACTCCACCGCTATTCCACGTCCATCCGTCCTCGGAGATCAGGCCGCCTCCACCTGTACCGAAGGTGTAATATTTGCCTTCGCATTCCATAATGGTGGAAGGATCGTGTATATAAGGTTCTCCGATTTGTGCGGTTGCTTTTTCAGATATCAGCAAGGATAACAGGGTTGCAACACTCAAGAATATAGTTTTTGTTTTCATGATTATTTATAACTGATAGTAATGTTTTTAACAGGAGCCCCCTTTTCGTCAAGGAGGCGGATACAAAAATCGCTCATTCCGGGTCCGTTGATAACGGCTCCCCGGATAATATTCTTTCCTTTTTTTAAGGTCAGCCGCTTGGACAGGCAATCGTCTTTTACCATACGGCGGTCACCGGATAAAATGACAACTTCTTCACCATTCAGCCACCACATGGAGGCGGAATTTGAACCGACCGATATTCTGACATTCGGTATGTCCTCCGGGCAATTGATAACAGTGACAGCCCAAAACAGTACGCCGTATATTTGTTTTTGAAGACTAGATGCAAAACGGAACAGCTTTACATTAAACAATTTACTGTCGAGAGCGTGCCAGGTTAGTTCCTGTTTACCGACTTTTACTTTGTCGCCGTTTTTGGGTAATACGGTGAATTGTCCGGGAAAATATTCGGTAGTAAAGGTCTTACGGATATAACTGTCCGTAAATACCGTGTTACTGCGGTTAGGCTTGTCGATAGGTTCGAGTAATAGCCAACGGCGGATAAAACCATCATCATCGGGTGATATGACATCGGTAGTACCCGGCGAAAAATAGGTGGCCAAACGAGAGGCGGTTTCTTTGTTCTGTGCATACCCCTGCACACTCATTAGAGTGGCGAAGCAAATCGCCAACCATACTCTGTAATAAGGATTTTTCATTGTTATGGTGTGTTTCTCAATAATACATAATTATTTAAATAGTAGTGGAGCAAATTCTTTCAGGCATCTGCGCCAAGTGAGAAATTCATGGGCAGTACCCGGAGATTCGTAATAGATGTTGTTGATACCGGCAGCTTTCAAACCATCGCTGAGTTTTTTGGTTCTTTCGGGATGTTCTTCCGAACCGATACCCAGGAAAAATACGTGGATGTTATCATTGAATGCCTTGCGGTCTTTGAAGATTCCGTTATAAGTTGTGTCTATATTCTTCAAGTCGATATTGCCTGCTCCACTGAAGCCACCGATATAAGCAAACTTGTCAGGGTTATTCAGCGTGGTGTTAAAAGTGAGAAGACCACCCCAGGAAAGTCCGGCCATTGCACGGTTGTCCCGGTCTGTCAATGTCCGGAAATTAGATTCAATGTGCGGAATGATTTCATGTATCAAAATGGCCGGGAATTGGGCACCGAATTTTGCTCTGGCATCGGCAAGGCTTTCGCCCGGCTTGTTTTTAAATACTTCGATATTGCCGTTGTCCATTACTACGATCATGGGTTTGGCCTTACCTTCGGCAATCAGATTATCCATGATGAAGTTCATCTTACCTTGGTTGGCCCAGCTTGTCTCATTTTCTCCCATACCGTGCTGCAGGTACAGTACCGGGTACTTTTTGGAAGGATTCTTATCATACTCTGCGGGTGTGTAGACGAGGCATCTACGCCATTCTTTACGAATGTCGGAATAATACCAGCTTTGGCTTATTAAACCGTGAGGTACATTCTTGATAGAATAATAGTCTACTCCCTTTTCTGGAATCTCAATACCGCTAACCCATTTGCCCATGCCGAAGAAGGGTTTGCCATTGGGGTCGGCTGTACTTACCCCGTCTACTATTATCTGATAGTAATGGAAACCGACGACCTCAGGCTTTTCCGAAACAAGCGACCAGTATCCATCTGCTTCTTTGGTCATTTCACCCCGGAAGCTGATTTCTACTTTTTTTGCGTTGGGAGCAAAAACTCTGAAATGTACTCGCCGGTCTTCACCTATCCGGGGGTATTCCGCGCCATTGATATTATGTTCATTAGGTACTGTACCCGCAGGAAATTCTTCTTGTTGGGCATACATAGTTAAGGGAAACACCGCTAAAAATAGAAAAATAAAGTTCAATGCGTTTTTCATAATTTGAATGTTTAAAATAATATATATTGATTACCTATTTTCACTATCATTTGAATAGAAGCGGGGCGAATTGATATAGGCTTTCGCGCCATACAGGCCAGGTATGTCCGCCCGGAGTTTCGAAGTATGTATATTTGATGCCTATCTGGTCGAAGCGTTTCATCATTATCTGGCAATTGTTGTAAGCTATGTCTTCTTTACCTCCCATGGAAATCCAAAATTGTTTTAGCTTCGTATTATAGTCGTCTTTTTTATTTTGTAGCATTTTATAATATTTTTCGGTGTCGTTACCCCCTCCAAAAGGAGTAGGATTAGCCCACCAACCGGAACTAAATACTCCTAAGTAGGCAAAATAGTCGAGGTTGGGGATGCCTGCGTTTAAAGTTTGGATACCTCCCATAGAGAGTCCTGCCAATGCACGGTTGTTACGGTTGGCTTTTACACGGAAATTTTTTTCTATGAATGGAATGCATTCTTTAAGAAGTTCGTTTTCGAAATCGTTAGTGTTGCCGTCTGTCATGACGATAATCATAGGTTCTGCTTTCCCTTTTGCTATTAAATTGTCCATGATGATGTCGGTACGTCCTTGATTAGACCAGCCGCGTTCATCTTCACCCCCACCGTGTTGCAGATAGAGTACAGGGTAAGATTGCGTAGATGTATCGTAGCCGGGAGGACAATATACGAACATACGCCTCCAGTTATTGGCTGTTTTGGAGAAATATCGTTTTATACGGATATCCCCGTGTGGCACATTTGCTATATGGAAACGTGTATCACCATCCGGGTAAGGTATTTCCACGCCACTTGCCATCATACTACATCCGTAGAAAGATTCGCTGGCAGGATCGGCAACGGATACTCCGTTAATAATGAGAAAATAGTAGTGAAAACCTTGTGTAAGCGAGTCGGTAATACAACTCCATTCGCCATTAGTATTGCGTACGAGGTCGTATTTACGACCTAAATCGATTTGTACTTTTTGGGCGTCAGGCGCTTTTATTTTGAATTCTATACGGTTGCCGGGTAAAAGGCGTGGGTACGTGGCATTGCGGACATTGAGCTCACTACGTTTGCCGGGCAGTGTAGATTCATCTTGTGTACGGCGGTTAGGTTGTGCCAGGAGAGCTCCTAAACACACGGATTGAAGTAATAGAAAAGTGAAAATTCTGTTCATAAATTCTGTGTTTTTTTGTTGTTGACTTCGCAAAGATAGCTGCATTTCCTACTCTTTTCTTTGTACTTTTAAACACTTTCCTTGCATTTTTAGATAATATAGGTGTGTACGTCCTTTATTTTCTTTAGTTCATTTGATTCTATATGTTGTATAGTTGTGTATTACATACATATTTATTGTTGTATTTTAATTTGTACAAACTTTCAATACGCAATATGTTGTATGTAACAGTATGAGGAAAAACATTTTATTCTTTCTTTTTATATTGTTTATTGTTGTATTATCTTTGTAGTAAAGAATCATAGTATATGAAAAACACTTTATTATTAATATTTGCTTTTCTGTTATCGGAGTTCTCCAATGTAGCAGTGTCCCAGGATTTCGCTTTCTGTAATATTAATAATTTGTCAGGCATTTCCATGCGTGAAGTAACTGCTGTAGTGCGTGATGATGACGGTTTTGTTTGGGCTGCTTCACGTACTGGGGTTTTGCGGGTTGCGACTGACGATTATCAGCTCTACTCGCTTCCATTTACTACGACTGATGTGATGCAGATCAAGATGGCTTGTCGTGGCGGGTTGTTGGTTGTTGCTACTCAAAATGGACAAATATTCCGTTACAACCGTGTATTGAATAAGTTCGACCTCTGGTTTACGTTTTCATCATTATTGGGGAATGAGGATTGGGTTACTAATTTGTTAATAGATGTTGATGGAAAAGTATGGATAAGTACTAGTACTGGTATTTTTTTATGGACGGGCGAAGAAATTGTACGGGCATTTGATAATATAGCAGGTATTTCTAATATGACGCTATTGGAAGGTTGTTATGCATTAGCTTTTGTACAATCGTCCATATACCGTATCAATACCCGTAATCGTACGAAAACTAAATTGCAGGGCCATCTTCCTTATATTATATCATCTGCTCGCTATGATGCGCATACCCATCGTGTTTGGATAGGTACCTATAATGCGGGATTGTGGCAGTATGATCTTATCGATCAAATGCTCCGGAAAGCTGCGATTCCACAATTTCCGAAACTTATTGTGCGGGATATTCTGATACCTGATACTACTTCGCTTTGGGTTGGTGTCGATGGTGGCGGTATATGGATACTTGATTCGGAAGCTTGTCAAGTACGACAGGTATTACGTGAAAACCTTGATAACCCTTCTTCTTTGCGTGGTAATAGTGTTTACTCCTTGTTGGTCGATGACCACCGGGTATGGACAGCTACTAATAGTGGAGGGTTACAGTATACAGAAATAACACGTTCCAACGTGGAACATTTAGTACATGGTATCAATAATCCGCAATCGTTACATAATAATGAGGTAAACCATATCGTTACCGATAGTCGGGGAAATCTTTGGATTGCGACCAATGACGGTATCAGTCTACGTGAGGCTTATACTCATAGGTGGAAACAGTTATATAGGGGATGCCAGCAGGTATTCTTATCGTTGGCCACTGATAAGAAAGGACGTATTTATGCTGGAACTTATGGTGAAGGACTCTACGTATTGGATGAAACTACAGGTCGTAAACTGCATCATTATACAAGCCGTGATGGCAATATATTCGGTGCGGGTGGTTTTGTGTTTGCAACCTATGTGGACAGCGAGGGCGATGTGTGGATGGGAGGCGTTAAAGGTAATGTATACTGTTGCAATGCCATCGATGGGAAACTTCGGACATATGATACACAACCTGTTTATTGTTTTGCAGAACTTTCACCCGGACAAATTTTATTGGGATGTGCATATGGTTTGCTACTGATGGATAAGGAAACTGGTAAATTAGATATCCTTTTATCTGGTTATACTGTACATGATATTGCTGTTGCAGACCGTATTATATGGGTCTGTACTTCAGGAGGGGTGATAGGTTTGAATATGCATACAGCCGAACAAGTACGCATTACTACACAGCAGGGGTTACCAAGTAATTATACTAAAAGTATACTATTGGCTAACAATAATTTGTGGATAGGTACAGATAACGGATTGTGTTGTTATAATCTTTTTCATAAACAAATACGGACATTTGCTACTCAACCACAGTTAGCAAATGTGTCGTTCAGTGTTAATGCTGCTTGCCAATTACCTGACGGTCGACTAGCTTTCGGCAGTAACAATGGAGTTGTTTTATTTTATCCCAGCAAAATTAATACACCTCAAATCCGCAACTAAGCTCTTCAGCGTCCTTCTTGCGTCTAAACGTCCTCTC
>ERZ772872.2207-NODE-2207-length-16171-cov-4.298585_pt1 | contig 16171 bp, 13 predicted proteins | sample MGYA00512132_ERZ772872 | MGnify/ENA primary metagenome ERZ772872 (study PRJEB29015, sample SAMEA2737724) | human gut metagenome | biome: human gut; feature: human-associated habitat; material: faeces | place: China | collected 2012 ...
ACGCAGTACAGGAACTCTCAACCACTGATAAGAATATTGATGAAATAGCGATTGACAGCGGTTTTTCCAACAGTCATGCCTTTGTAACTTTTTTTAAAAAGCAATACGGGATGTTACCAAAAGACTATCGCCGTGAACAAAAAAAGAAGAAAGAGAATACTGCCCAACGTGTAGAACAACATAACTATATTTACGGATTAAAAATATTTGAAAGAAGATACATTTTTTCAGGTTGTATCTCCTGTGAAAAAAACTGAAATTGAGATTTCTGTAAACGGAAGTTCCTATACTCTGCTTCACACCTGGAAAAAAATGATGACCGTTGGGCGGGCAAGTGATGTACTAATTTGTGATGTTCAAAAAATGTTAACACAGATTCAGGAAACAGTTGGATTTGAATATATTAAATTATGTGGCATCTTTTCTGATGATCTGCATACAATGAAACTGCAAGTAAAGTCCCGGTCTATAGCTTTTCTTATCTTGATAAGATTTTGGATTTTGTTATCGTCAATCACCTAAAACCCTGGCTTCAATTATCCTACATGCCGGAAAAACTTGCAAAATATCCAAACAGACGATTGTTTGGTGCAAATGTCAGCCAGCCCCACTCTGTCAGTGCATGGTGTCAGCTGGTCCATGAATTTTTGCTTCACATCACTGACCGTTACGGGTTAGATACCATAAAGACCTGGAAATTTGGTCTATGGAACCAACCGAATACTTCTTCCGACCTATTTGGCTTTACAAACGAAAATGACTTTTTTCTATTCTATAAAAGCACTTATGATTGTATTAAAGATTTTTGCCCTGATATCGAATTTAGTCTTCCTCCAACCTACTACATTGTAGGCGAAAGCTATGAAAACTGGTATCTGAACTTTTTGGAATGGTGTAAAAAAAATTCCTGTCTTCCAGACTGTTTAAGTTTTACATACTACGACACTAAAATGATTTCCGATAAAAATCATTCCAAGGAATCGTTTGGTTTTGTGTATGCAATGAGTCTTTCTGAATCTCCTGATGGGTTAAAAGATTTTGTTATGCAGGTTCTCCGTGAACGACGCCAGCTTGGACTTGGTAATATGCCAATCTACCTGTCAGAATGGAACAACACACCAAGCCAGCAGGATTTGCTCAATGATACATGTTTTAAATCGTGCTACATTGTAAAAAATATTTTGGAAAATTATGACCGACTAGATAGTTTTACTTATCAGGCTCTTACCGATCTTATGGCAGATGACGCTCTGCCCAACAAACTCTTTTTCGGTGGACTAGGTCTGTTCACGGTAAATGGAATTCCAAAAGCAAGTTATTATGCTTATACTCTCTTACGGCAGTTAGGAGATCAGTTTTTAGGACGAGGAGACGGTTATTTCATTACCCGTAAACACAACAGTTATCAGATTATGTTGTACAATTACAAACATTTTAACTATCTTTATGCCAACGGAGAACGTTTTGATATGACAGAAACAGATCGCTATACTGTATTTGCAGATTCTGATCCAGTCACAATCGAACTATGTCTTTCTAATATTCCGCAAGGTACATACAAAATTTCTGAGACTTATGTAAATCGAACACATGGGAGTTCTTATGACCAATGGGTTTCCATGGGTGGATTAGAACTTACCACTCCTTATGAATTTGACTTGTTAAAAAAAGCATCCTCTCCAGGATTCCATCAGAAGCTGATGCATATCGCTTCTGATGAAACCCTAAGATTGAATGCAGAATTAGAACTATTAGAGATTCGACTTATTCAAATCACACCTGTCATCTGCCCATCTGACGTTAGCAGATAGAACAAATAGAAAGCAGATCTTTAAATGCCTGAATCGGATATGTCACTTGGCTATGACCTGCGGCATCTCCGATTCCAGCACTCTGAAAATCACCAGCATAAGCAGCATCAATACCGGCAAGCGCATCCTCTACGACCAGACAATTTTCAGGTTTTTCACCAAGCATCTCAGCCGCTTTCAAAAATACTTCCGGATCCGGCTTTGATTTCGTAATATTCGTTCCGTCACTGATTGCATCAAAGTATCCGTTTAATCCAATCTGTGTCAGAATCTTTTTCGTATTTTTACTGCTTGATCCAATCGCAAGCTTATACCCTCGCTGACGTAATATTTCCAGTGTCTTTTTTACCTCCTGCGACAGATCATCCGGAGACATCTTTTCCAACAGACGAACATAACTTTCATTCTTCCTTGCGGCAAGTTGTTCTTTTTCCTCCTGTGTATATTCTCTTGATGCTTTCTCCAAAATAATGTCCAGACTTTCCATACGACTTACTCCCCGTAGTCTGCCATTAATTGTCTCATCGAAATAAATTCCTTCTGCGTCTGCCATTTCTTTCCATGCCTGATAATGATACTGATCCGTAAAGCATATAACACCATCCAAGTCAAAAATAATTGCACGTATTGTATTCATAGGATACCCCCTTGTAAACTTATAGACTATGTATCTTTTTTTAAGATAACAAAAATAAGGACAGCTTTTTAGACTCTCATTCGACTAAAAAACTGTCCTTATTTTCTGCATTGTCTATCTTTTATAATGTTCTAACCGATACTTTCGCGGTGTCATTCCATATCTTTCTTTAAACTGCCGGAAAAAATAGCTCTGATTTTCATAACCAACATCTAACGCAATCTCTTCCACTGACAAATCTGTCTCCAATAATAAATGTTCAGCTGTCTCAAACCGCCTGTGCTGCAAAAGTTCCTGAAAATTATATCCGGTCTTTTGCTTGATGAGTCTGCTAAGTACCGTCATGGACTGATGGGTATCTGCTGCTATCTTGGTAAGATTTGCATTTTTGCAGTCACTGTTAATATATCCAAGTACTGCCTGTACAACCGTCTCCTTATAATCCATGGAAGAATTATGGCTTAAGCTTTCAAGATGATTCAGCAGATATAAAAATACAAGTCCCATGGAATACTGATTGATCGCATCCTCATTTGCATGTTCGTGCAGCATGGAGACGATCATATTTTCCATAAGATTTTCCACCTGCGGATCTTCCTGCAGCTGGAACAGCAGGTAATGTGAAACGGGATCTTTCTGCCGGAACGCACCGACAATAAATTCCGCCAGTACATTTTTCTCATGCAGCATGGAGAGCGGGATTTCAAAAAACTCCGGTAGCGCAATAAAATTGATCCCGATATCCTCATATTCCGCCCGCCGGATCGCATGACGCACCTGCTGGTTTAACATCAGCACATCTCCCTTGTGAAGGGTCAGCTCTTTTCCCTCAATGATATGTGTGATGTTTCCCTGCACCACATACATCATCTCCACATAATTGTGCCTGTGCTCCGGGAATTCCACAAAACGGCTGTGCGGGCGCACCGTGACGAGCCGTCCTCTCTCTAACAGCAGTTCCCGGTCGATCTCACTGATCGAATCTTTCGCATATAACTGTTTTTCGATGTTTCCCTGTCCTGACTGATACTTCTTTTCTTCTTCTGATATGAGTTTCAGTTCCTGTAAAAGCTGTTTGCGCATGCGCTTGATTTCCTGTCTTCTAAAATCTTTTTATAGTGACTCCAGCAGTCCGTTGATCCCGTCTTTTTCAAAAATATCCTTATAATATGCAACTTCCCCCTGGATCAGCTGGTCGATCACCTGCATGCCGAGAAGCTCCACAGGCGCCTTGTCGTCCGTCATGATATAATCTCCCGCCTCATACACACTGCTGGTGTCTGCCACATGAAGCATCATATCGCGCAGATCGGAATGTCCGGTCTCATTTGCGTTATTCTCTAATGTCTTTACCATGTCTGCATTGGAGGAAGCATACAGCTCCCGGTTTGTGGAACCGTCCACATCCACGGTCACGATATGGTCAAATACGGATGCAATGGTATCCGACAAATACTGGTTGATATTGCCCTCATTGTTTCCGCGCATATTCATGTTTACGACCATCACGCCGTTCTCGTTTAAATGCTCTTTGACCATCGTAAAAAATTCGACCGATGACATCTGAAACGGGATGGTGATATCCTGGTAGGCATCCACCATGACAACGTCATATTTCTCGTCGATCGCCTGTAAATATGCCCTGCCATCATAGGTCGTCACTTTGACATCGTCCGGCAGGGAAAAATATTGTCTGGAAAGCGCCGTGATCTTATCGTCGATCTCCACGCCCTCGATTGACATATCACCGAAATATTTTTTACACTGGGTCGCGTAAGTTCCGGTTCCCATTCCAAGGATCAGAACATTCATATCCTCTGCCTTTTTATCCGGGATCATGAGCGGCGCCGCCATCGCATAATCGTAATACATTCCGGTCAGACCGCCGTCTTTCATGTAGAGTGACTGCACACCGAACAGGACATTCGTGGATAAGATCACGCGCCTGTCATCCTCGGAGACCTGTAAATAATTATAAATGGATTCCCCTTCGTAACTTAAGTCATTCTGCCAGAATGCAAAAGAATCCGAATAGCCAAGTCCACAGCAGAGTACGAAAATAACTGCCGATACTGCCACCTTCTTCTGTCCCCTGTGGCTGCTCAAAAAATACACTGCGGCTAATGCGATCAGAATTCCCGCAAAAATGAGAAACGTGATAGAGGTTCCGACTGCCGGAATCGTCACAAAAGTCGGCACAAATGTTCCGATAATGCTTCCGATCGTGTTGAATGCTCCCAGCGTTCCGACCGTTTTTCCACTGTCGTCAAGACTGTCCACCGAGTATTTCACAAGGGATGGCGTCACTGTGCCGAGTAAAAACAGTGGGAATACAAAAATCACCATACATGCCACAAATGCGGCAATAATGAGGAAATTGCTGCTGACGGTAAAGATCAGCAGTGCCGATATTCCAAGGATAATGTATTTTCCGACGACCGGTATCAGTGCGATCCAGATCGCAGCGATCAGTATTCTGCGGTACAGTTTGTCCGGGTCCGGCGACCGGTCCGCACTTTTTCCTCCATAAATATTTCCAAGCGCCATTGCGATCATGATCGTTCCGATGATGATCGTCCACACGATCTGCGACGAGCTGAAATACGGCGCCAACAGCCTGCTCGCACCCAGTTCTACTGCCATCACGGACATTCCGGCAAAAAATTCCGTGAGATACAAAAACAGCTTATTTTTTAAAATTCCTGACTTTTCCATAATTCTCCTTTCTTTTTCCCCTCTAGTATAGCTCATAAAGTGGACTCCAAGTCAAGTTTTTTATCCCGCATCAGGATTTTTCCCCAATCATTACCCTGCATCTCTTTTTATAAAATGCGATTCCATATTTCAGAATCTTTTCCACACCATCCTCTTCAAGAATGTCTATATAATTGTTCCCACCGATCTGTTCTAACGCAGACTGGCATGCCGTTTCCAAATCTCCATCCTGTGCATACTTAAGTTCCAGAATGATTCCCATTTCACCGTCATCCGTCTCGATCACAATATCACTGTAACCATCGCCTGATTCTTTATTCGAAGAAACACTCCACGATTCCTCATACCCGAGAATTCCAAGTAAGATACCGTGATAAAAGTTTTCTTTCATCTTTTTTCTCACAAAAGTATCCCGGATACTGATGGCCCGCCGCAGATAATCACACAGGCATTTTTCTATCGTTTCTGTTTCTCCGTTTCTTAATGCTTCACAGAATGTATTTAACAGCACGCCATTCTTCGGTACATTTTCTTTAAAAAAATCCATAATCTGGTCTGTAAAAATCTTCCGGATCTCCATATTCGGAATCACCAGCTGGAACGTATCCCCCGCTGCCCGTCCTCTTTGTGTAAGATATCCTGTTGTAAATAATACACTCCATAGATTGTCAATACTGTCATACATTTCTTTATAAGTCAGTTCCTGATGGATTTCTTTCTCGATCACTTCACCTGCAACAAGCCGCTCTATCTCACGCCTTAGCGTTACTTTATCCGATTCCCTGATAAATCTTTTGACCGCCTCATTGCTGCTTGTATTTGACCAGTAATTTTTAGGCTCTGCCAGCGGGTCCGCCCGCAACGTGTCCACATAATTGATTACATCCCATGGACAATAAACTTCTGCTTTTCCGAACTGATATCCGTCATACCACTCCCTAATATCCTCGTAATGATCGGAAAGTTCATAGTATTCCAGCATCTCCCTTACTTCTTCATCGGTAAATCCGAAATACTCGTCAAACTGTACATCTGCAATGGAAAGAACTTTCAGATTATTCAGTCCTGTAAAAATACTTTCCCTGGAAATGCGCATACATCCAGTCAGCACCGCAAATTTCAGGCTGTCATTTGTCTTAAGCGCATACTCAAACAGGTTGCGGATAAAGATAACCATCTGATCATAATATTCCCGTTCAAGTGCTTTTGCCAGTGGAACATCATATTCATCGATCAGAATAATTACTTTTTTCCCATAATGCTTTTCAAGAAGTTCGGAAAGCACTTTTAAACTGCTGCATAGTGTTCCCTCATCCACATCCGTTTCAAGTAATGCCGTATATGCTTTTTTATCATATTCCGTGAGCCTGCTGCTTTCTAACAGATATTGAAACCTTCTTGCCTCCCCTTTGATAAGCTGGACCGTCATCTCTATTGCTTTTTCATAAGTCTGCGCATTGATTCCTTTTAAAGAAACAGATATCACCGGATATTTTCCCATGTACTCTTCACACAGCCTGGTTTCTTGTGCAATCTTTAAATGCTTAAAAATTTCTTTATTTCCGTTTATGTCAAAGAATTTTTTTAACATACTCATATTCAGGGACTTTCCAAATCGCCTTGGACGGGTAAAGAGTGTGACTTTTGCCCAATTTTCCAGAAGTTCTTTGATCAAATATGATTTATCTATATAATAAAATCCAGCTGACTGTATTTCTTCAAAATTTTCTTTTCAATATTTCCCTGTCCTGCCTGATATTTTTTCTCTTCTTCTGATATAATCATCAGTTCCTGTAAAAGCTGTTCTCTCATGTCGGACTGTTATTTTCCTCCCTCATCGGAATCAGAATCTTTAAGTCAAACCAGTTCTCTTTTGTATCAATGCTGACCGCACCGTCATATTTGTTGACCGTATAGCGGATACTTTTGAGTCCGTACCCGTGATATTCTTTCTCTTTTTTGGTCGTGACCAGTTTTCCCTCCTGATATTCCAGATTTCCTTCATAATAATTTTCAAACCGGAGGAGCAGAAAATTTTTCTGTTTTGAAACCGTCACATGTAAAAGGCGTTTCTCTTTATCCGGTATTTTCAGTTCACACTCAATCGCATTATCGAGCGCGTTTCCAAAAATGCTGCAGATATCCATTACATCCATAAAATCAAGCAGTGTGCCGTCCGCAACACAGGTAAACGTGATCCCATGTTTCGCACAATAGAGGCTTTTGGTAGTGAGCACCGTATCGAGCACTTTGTTTCCGGTCTTATTCTGTGTCTCATACTGTCTTATCTCATCCTCCATGCGGTTTAAATATTCTTCGCGTTTTTTCGGATCATCCTCACTCCGCAGGAATGCGATCTGGTGTTTTAAATCGTGATATTTATAATTGATCAGTTCGATGCTCTCTCTCGACTGCTTGTACTGCACATACTGATTCTGCAGCACATTCTGCACGGATTCTAGTTCTTTTCTCACACGCAGTTCCCGGCACTGGATCAGATGTGCATAAAGGATCGCGATACCGCCAAGATCTACTAATGTACGGATATTTCCGATCTCAAACGAATAGCGACCGGAAAACGGTGTATTTTCCGTGAGAAAACTCATGTTGCTAACAGCAAACACCGCAACTGCGATCAGTCCGGCGGAAATATATTCCCGGTGGCTGATATTCATTTTCCCATCTTTAGGCATATGTACCCGCAGAATTTTATACAGGATCAGTGCGATCGCACCATAGATCAGAACCAGAAGACCTCTGCAAAGCCACCAGTTTGTCATCGCCTCGTCGAAAAAGTAACATACAACCTGCCATTCGAACGATGCCATAAATTCCGCGACAACAAATGCGATCATCCCAAAATAGGCAGCATCGGTAAAAGTAATTTCGCAGCAGCTGTAAATAAATCCGATCATCAAAAATACCGCAACGATCATACACGGAATCCAGAAATAAATCTTGATATCATCCGTTGCAACTAAAAACACACTCTGTATCAGAAGCACAGCTGCCATAATGCCTGCTGTCTGCCATTTTCGGAATCTCTTTTTGACCGGCAGAATAAATAACATGCATGCCATCCACTCTGCGACCGCTGTGTAGATTCTTGGTATATCCGGCATAATATGTTCCATCATTTGATAACCTCTCCCCAGTATTTTGTCAGTTCTTCCATAAATTCTTTTTTGCGCGCACGGCTTAATACCAGCTGCTCACCTTTTACCATGGCACAGCCGTCCGTGATCCCGTCCACATGCGCTAAATTGATGAGATACCCCTTGTTACCACGGCAGAAGTTCATATCAGCTAATTTTTCTTCCATCTCTTTCATTGTGCCTGTTGTCTCATAGTCGCCAAGAATTGTGTGCAGGATCAGCGTATGCCCCTGGCTTTCGATATAATAAATATTTGCGATATTGATCCGCACCGTCCCGCCTTTCATGCTGACCATGATCATCTTTGTCTCTCTTTTTTTCATGCGCCCGATCGCACGGCTCAGTCTCTGTGAAAATGCAAAATAAGACACCGGTTTTAATACATAGTCGAGTGCATCCACCGCATAGCCACGGATCGCATACTGTGCCATGTTTGTGATAAAAATGATAACGACCTCCGTGTCCACTTTTCGGATCTCCTCCGCTGCCGACATGCCATCCATAAATTTCATTTCCACATCCATCAGAATAATGTCATACTGTGACTGATATTTATTGACGATCTGATCCCCATCCGAATAGATCGTGATATCAAAAGCCTCCCCATTTTCTTTTTCATATTGATGTAAAAATTCCTCAAGCTGCTTTGCATACATCGCTTCATCTTCTACGATTGCAATTTTTATCATATATTTTTCTCCATTTTCTTTTCCAGTGTACCTGCTCCAATTCGCCGTTCGGCAATCATGTGAACATGTTGACTCACCTGCGCTCATGATATCATCCCCCACAAACGTTTTGTGAACGCAAATGGGGACCTGCACCAAATTTATTTTAGTACAAGTCCCTGTTATTTACCACTTTTTTATCTGATTACATTTTACCTAATCACGTTTCACTGCCGCTTTGATCAGGTGCGCTGTTCCCTTAATGCGGTGTCCGTTTGCCATCTCGGTCAAAGCTTCTGCCATCTTCATTGTGACAAAACCACCTGTCATTTTTGCATAGCCGCGGATCGGCATATTGTAATTAAACAATACGTTCAGATTCGGTTTTCCCTGCCATTCGCTGATCTTTAACAAAATACGCAGTACCCCGTAAAACAGTTTACCAAAAATTCCTTTTCCATAATAAAGCTGGCAGACTGCATCATTCATACGGATTTCTCCGCTCCAGCTTCCATCCGGGATCTCTCTGCCATACAGTCTGCGGAATGTATCATCAGAAATATTTTTGATCTCACCATTAAAATATTCCGGCAGGCTTTCTCTGCTGTAACCACCCTCTGTGACAGTTCCATTTACCGCAAGTGATCCCGCAAGCAGCATTTCTTCCGCATTGCTTCCGATCATGATCTGATAGGTTCCCGTTTCCACTTCCCAGCTGTCTGTCCGTGTATCATAAAAACGGAATGTCTTATCGTCAAATAAAATCCTTATTTCTTTTTCTTCTCCCGGAGCCAGTTCCACCCGCGCGAAGCCTTTCAGTTCGCGCAGCGGACGGAACACGGAATCAGATTCTTTTCCGACATAAAGCTGTGCAATCTCTGTTCCGGTCACATCTCCGGTATTTTTAATTTTAAATGTCACACCATCCTGATCTACCGCCAGATCACGGTAGGTAAATGTGGTATAACTGAGTCCGAAACCAAACGGGAAACGCACTTTTTTACCTACTGTCGTGTAGTAGCGGTATCCTACATAAAGTCCTTCCCGGTATTCGCTGCTTCTCTCTTTGCTCGGATAGTATTCGTATGCCGGCGTATCTTCATAATGAAGCGGATAGGTTTCATTCAGTTTTCCGGACGGACACACTTTTCCGGTCAGAACATTAAGCATTGCAGATGCTCCTGCCTGACCGCCAAGATAACCGTGTACGATTCCTTTCACATATGGATACCAAGGCATTTCCACGGAAGATCCCGCTGAAAGAACTACGATCACATTTTTATTTACCGTGGTAAGTTCATTGATCAGTTCGTCCTGTGCTACAGGCATATGCATATGGGTACGGTCGAGTCCCTCCGACTCGCTGATCTCGTCAAGACCTCCGAAAAACAGCACCACATCCGCATTTTTTGCTGCATCAACAGCTGCCTTTACCAGTTTAGCATTTGGTTTTCTGTTTCTGATATACCCCTGTTCATAGGCTGTCATCGTAAGTCCGCTGTCTTTTATCTCCTCTAATATGGACTCCGGCGGCATTGCCGGATTCACTAAGGAAGATCCTGCTCCCTGATATCGCGGAGTCTTTGCAAAGTCTCCGATCACAGCCACTTTTGTCCCCTGTTTTAATGGAAGGATCTGCTCTTCATTTTTTAAAAGGACGATGCTCTCCTCGGCCGCTTTGCGTGCAAGTTTATGATGCGCTTCCTTATTGAAAGTAGTTCCTTTTCCATCCACGGTCGCCTGATGCGTCGCAAAAATGACACGGAGCAGTTCATCTAAGCGCTGATCTAACACACTCTCCTCTAATGTTCCGTTTTTGACGGCATTTACGATATCATGCATTCCTGATTTTCCGGTGCCCGGCATCTCAAGATGACTTCCGTTTTTCACTCCGAGTGCGTGATCATTACTTCCACCCCAGTCGGATACCACATATCCGTCAAAACCCCATTCATCGACTAAGATGTCCTGTAACATGTGGCGGTTCTCATTGGCATAGACACCGTTTACTTCATTATAAGAAGACATGATCGACTTCGCTTTTCCTTCTTTTACCGCAATCTCAAATCCGGTCGTATAGATCTCGCGGAAGGTTCTCTCATCCACAACGGAATCATTTGCCATACGACGCAGTTCCTGGCTGTTTGCTGCAAAATGCTTCGGGCAGGCTGCGATTCCTTTGCTCTGGATTCCCCTTACATAGGCTGCCGCCATTTTTCCTGCATGGTACGGATCTTCAGAAAAATATTCAAAATTTCTTCCACAGAGCGGGCTTCTCTTGATGTTTAATCCCGGTCCTAAGATCACATTGACATCCATGGTCACGGCTTCCTCTGCCAATGCCGTTCCGATCTCCTCGCCTAATGTTTCATCCCAGCTGTTTGCAACCGAGGCTGCGGTCGGAAAACAGGTCGCAGGGAGACTTGCATTTAATCCCAAATGGTCTCCGGCTCCCGCCTGTCTTCTCAATCCGTGCGGTCCGTCAGACATTGCCATGGACGGGATTCCGTATTTTTCAAAATCCACTGTCTCCCAGGTGTTTTTGCCGGACATCATCAGGGCTTTTTCTTCGAGTGACATCTGTTTTATGATAGATTCGTATTTTAAACTCATGATTGATCCTCTCTTTATTTGTGATCTGCGCATCTTTCACTTTCGTAATTTCAGCATAGCACAAACAAAAGATGACGAGGGAGTATTACACAAATGGGGGCATTTTTTGCATAAACTGTCAAAAATGCCCCCGAAGAGCTTTCGCTCTCAATCATGCTCAATCATAGTCATCATAATAGTCATCATCGTAGTCATCATCATCATCCGCAATAACATTCACGGTATATACTACTTTTTTACCCTTTGCCTTACCACTTGTACATGTACAGGTTACCCGTACTGTTCCTGTCTTTTCCGCATAAAACTCAACGTCCGTTCCGGTTGTTTTTCTTTCTGCAAACGAGACAATACTTGTATCACTGATCTCCCATTTTAACTGACTGTTCTTTATTGAGGATCCTTTTTTGACCTCTAAATCAAAATCATCCCATGCTTCTACATATTTGACTGATTCTCCAACCTTTGCCAATGAATAATCACTCTTTTTCTTCGTCACAGTTACAGTTATTGTATCACCATATTTCTTCTTACTCTTTCCCTGTACATAACACCGGATTTTTGCTTTTCCTGGTTTTACGGCAATGAAATCCATTTCATCGCCTGTGCGGTCACGATCCTCAAATTTTACATATTTTTTTCCTGAAATAATTTCCCAGCGGATATAATCGTCCTCAGCATCTATTGGAGTTACTTTCGCTCTGATTTCAAACTCCTTTCCCTGAGAAACCTTTTTTGCCGACTGCGCTATGGAAACCTTCTTCGGTTTCCAGTTATAATCTGCCTGTGCTGAAATGTTTCCCGTACCAATTACCGCTATCACAACCAAAAGTACAATTAAAACCTGTTTTGCTGCTCTCTTCATAAACAAATCCTCCTTTTTTCATGAGAGTTTCTCATTTCTAATTGTTTTGCTTTGTACTTTGATTATATCATGCATTTATTAGAACATTATTAATACGACAAATTTTTTATAATCATTATTGATTTCCATATGTCTGCTTTTATCAAAGCGGCAGTTTTACCTGAAAAACACTCCCACTGCCTGCCTCACTTTTCACTTGGATTTTTCCTCTGTAAAACTTCACAATTTCATAAACCATGGCAAGCCCAAGTCCACTTCCCTCGCCTCCTCGCGATACATCAGTCTGATAAAACCGCCGGAAGATCTTTTCCTGCTCTTCTTCTGCAATTCCTATCCCATCATCCGTTACAGACAAAACAAGTTCCGTTTCTTCTTTCTTTAATTTCACAAAGATATGCCCATTCTCTTTCCCATAACGATAGGCATTGCTGACAAGATTAACGAGAATTCTTGATAAAAGTTCACGATTTCCATAAAACACTGCCTGCTCCGTCTCATAATCAAGCATAATTTCCTTTTCTCTTATCAGCTTCATATCAGAGCAAATAGATGCCACCAGTTCTTCCATATCAACAGCTTCCTCTGCATATTTTCCTGATTTCATTTCCAGTCTGGCAAAGTCCAGCATATGATCAATAAGTTTTGTCATTTTCCGCGCCTGACGCCTGATTACCCGCAAGGCATCTTCATATTCCCCTACGCTTCTTTCTTTTTCAAGTGTATACTCACACTGTGCTGAAATGACAGCCATCGGTGTTCTTAGTTCATGTGAAACGTCGGATGTAAATTGTTGTTCCTTTTCAAATGTACTTTCCAGTCGTTCAAACATCTCATTAAATATATCCGCAAGCTGGTGCAGTTCATCATTCCCTTTTCCAAGATTGATCCTGCATTTCAAATCATTTTCTTCTCCAATCTTTCTTGCAGTCCCAGCTATTTTCTGAATTGGATTTAATGTACGTCCAGCAATAAAATATCCTCCTGCAGATGCTATTACGACCAGAACCGGCAGAAGAACCAGTGCAATCCGCATAATCCCAAAGCTCTGACGCTCTCCCTGTTCCTCTGATACCACTCCACGAAGCCATAATCCGTTAAGTCCTTCTGCTGTGAGTTTCCGGTCAAAAATATAATACCCCGTTCCATCCTTCATTACTTTTTGAATCTCGGAATCCACAAATTCCAGATCTGCCACTTTTGCAGCTATTGGATTTTCTCCATAAATAAGCCTTGACTTTTCATCATACAATCCTGTATAGACTTCATTTACCTTGCTCAGAAAATCGTCGTCAATTTCCAGATATCCTTTCCGGTAATCAATCAAATAATCAATATCCGCATCTGTACGGATTTCATCCATCCCAGAAAAATATTCAATCTCATCCACATTATTTTCCACTGTCTCCACCAGACTATCCTGTATTGTTTTTATCAAAATCTGACGGCTGACGACAAAAATCATCAGATATGCAAATAGTACTATTACCACCAATGCTGCAGTAAACCAGATTGTTATTTTCAGACGGATTGAGAATCTCCCCATATCTTAAATTTCCTCTCTCATTATAAATCCTCTTCCACGGACTGTATGAATCAGCTTTTTGTCATATCCACCATCAATTTTTTTTCGAAGATAGCTGATATAAACATCCACTATATTCGTGCCCCCTTCGTAATCAAAATTCCAGACATGATCCTCTATCATCTCACGAGACAGCACACGCCCCTGATTGTACATGAAATATTCCAGCATGGCATATTCTTTAGCCGATAATGTGATCTCTTTTCCCCCCCGCATTACCCTGTGGGAAGTGCAATCCAAAGAAAGATCCGCAATATGCAAAACATTGTCAGTAACTCCGAAAGATCCCCTCATCATTGCGCGCAGACGTGCTGACAACTCTTCAAACGAAAATGGCTTCACAAGATAATCATTTGCCCCACTGTCTAATCCCTTTACTCTGTCCGAAACAGCATCCTTTGCTGTCAGAAATAGCACCGGTGTTGTCTTTCCCATTCCCCTCAGCGCACGCAGCACTGTAAATCCATCTGCTTTTGGCATCATAATATCAAGAATCACTGCATCATACTCCGTACAGGAAAGGATATCTATTGCTGTCCTGCCATCAAAACAATGATCCACACTGTAACCATCCTCAGTCAGTTTTTGAACAATAATGGCATTTAAATCCTGTTCATCTTCCGCCAAAAAAATTCTCATGTTTGTTTTCTTCTCCTTTGTTTTTTACCGCGTCATTATAATCCCCTTTAAATCCAATTGTCATATAATAAAAGTAACGAAACCAACATTTATAACATTCACGAAAGAAGATATTTCTTGCAGATACTATACAACATTCATTTCTCATATACAACCTGTAAAAATCTTCTTACGCAATCGAGTAGGAGGGAAATCTGAGTGATTTCCAGACCTCTCACACCACCGTGCGTACCGTTCGGTACACGGCGGTTCAATCAACTTAACAAGTAACACACCTTTCGGTGTAGTAATCTAACATTGAGATTAATCCAAAACGGGTTAGTCTTTCTTTTGTAACGGCTACATTCATGGCACCGCCTTGACAGCAGTGTGCGATTCTCGCACCATTATAAGCCGTTGAGTACGCTAGTTTCTTATATACCCCTAGCTTTATTAAGTTCTTCGCGCGATTCTGTGGAGTTTTCCAATGTTTCCATATACACATGCGCAATCGAAATCTTATGCTTTGGTCGAGCGTGGCACATAACACCTTCATACTACCTATTTTAAAGTAGTTAATCCACCCTCTGATAATCTGATTAAGTTTCTCAACCTTATAGCTGTTACTAACGCCCCAGCTACGACAAGTGAGTTCTTTCATTCGCCTCTTGAACTTTGCTACTGATTTTGCATGTGGTTTTGCCTTAAATTGGTGTGCTCTTGAATCAAAGTAGAATCCGAAACCCAGATATTTCAATCCTCTTGGTCTATCTACTTTGCTCTTGGTCATGTTAACTTTGAGTCCTAGTTTCTCTTCAATAAAACGAGATATGTTTCTCATTACACGATTGGCAGACATTTCGCTTCCGACCATAATGATACAGTCATCCGCATATCGTACAAAGTTAAGCCCTCGCTTCTCCATTTCCTTATCAAGTTCATTTAACATGATATTTGCCAATAGTGGCGAGAGGTTTCCTCCTTGTGGTGTACCCACAATAGAATCCTCGTATTCGTTGTCAATCATGATTCCACTAACAAGATATTTTCTAATAATAGAGATGACATCTCCATCTTTAATAGTTCTACCTATGATAGTCATAAGCTTGTCATGGTTTACTGTGTCAAAGAACTTTTCCAAGTCAATGTCTACAATCCAGTCGTTGCCCTCGTTCATCATATCAAGTGCTGTCAGGATTGCCTGTTGTGCACATCTGTTCGGTCTGAATCCATAACTATGATCATGGAACTGATCCTCATAGATTGGTGTTAAGACCTGTGCAATAGCTTGTTGTATAAATCTGTCTGTTACTGTTGGCACTCCCAGGTTTCTGAAACCGCCATCGGGTTTTGGTATCTCCACTCTCCGTACTGGCTGAGGTTTATACTTTCTTGTCCTCAGCTGCTCCTTAATGATTTCGCCGTTCTTTGCAAGATGTTCCTTAAGTTCTGTGCACTTCATTCCGTCCACTCCCTCTGCACCTTTGTTTCGTACGACTTGCAGATATGC
>ERZ772872.2208-NODE-2208-length-16168-cov-6.266679_pt1 | contig 16168 bp, 8 predicted proteins | sample MGYA00512132_ERZ772872 | MGnify/ENA primary metagenome ERZ772872 (study PRJEB29015, sample SAMEA2737724) | human gut metagenome | biome: human gut; feature: human-associated habitat; material: faeces | place: China | collected 2012 ...
GCCGGAAACCCGCATAAATACAGGCTTTCGGCATTTTAATCCGTTATTCAAACTCCGATTTTCCTGACGTATTACGCGTTGTAATTACTTTAAAATCGGCACTTTTTATACTTATTTTTGTTTCCATTTACTTGTATTATTGTGATTAATCAATTAAATGGTAGCCACCTAATTTTTTTTAATTAAAATTGTCTATATTTATTGTTAATCTTCTCCTTTATTTTCTAAAATAAAATATAATCCTTTTTTTAGAACGTCGGACATATTCAGAGAATGTCTTTTTGCATACATGGTGAGTCTTTCGTGTTCCTCATCAGTAAGCCTTACAGCAACGATATGCTCCTTAGCATTGTCTGATTTTGGTCTTCCCATCTTTGACATATGCATACCTCCTATGTTGTTATTATAGTTTTTGTTTAACGAAAAGTCAAGTTTATATTATTTTTCGGTAGCGTAAATTTGCTGTCGGAAAATACACGATAGAGAATTCCTCATGTTTGTAACGAAGTACCTGAACACTCCAATGATAATCCAACTGGACATTATTGTCAAAATATCTTTTTGACCTGCTTGGCGATATTGTATCTGACTGCCTTAATAAACTTATTAGAGGCTACCTTTTCGCAGAATACAAGACATACATGACATGTCCATCTCTTAAAAAGCTAGCCTCTTTAATTATTTTTTAATTATTTAATTTTAAGTTTCTTCTTAAACAACTTAATGGCTTTCTTATTTCCTTTAAGTTTAGTCTTCTTAGACTTAATGTTTTTCTTTGCTTTCTTGCTAAATGCATTCTTATTTACAGTCTTAAGTTTTTTACCTTTGAATGTAATCTTCTTAATCTTGTTATCTCCTATAAATGCCTTAGAACCTATTGTCTTAACTGCTTTTCCAATTACTACTGTTTTAAGTTTTGAGCACTTCTTAAATGCATTTTTTCCGATAACAGTTACCTTGTTACCTATTGTAAGCTTCTCAAGGGCCTTGCAGCCGGCAAACGCATTGTTACCAATTGTTGTTACATTTAATCTATATCCCTTACAATCTGCTCTGTCCGGAATTGTAACTTTCTTTATTTTATTCTTTTTAGCAGCTACTACACCAATAACCTTTGATTGTCCTACTGTTGCAGTATCAATTGATGTAATCTGGTATATTAAATTTCCTGCCGTATATGTCATTCCAACGTATACGCCGTAGCTATTGGTATGGCTGCTGCCTGTTGCGGGGATCGTTGCGGTTTCAAGAACCTTCTTGCAGACGGTGCATTCCTTATGCTTAGCGCCTTCTGCGGTTTCGGTAGCTGCCGTGTCAATGATCCACTCGCTGGTGCTGTGAGCCGCTTCGTCATTTTTGTCGTGGCAACGAGAACATTCATGCCAGTGGTTAGTATCATCAGACTTCCATTCTGTGCCTGCGGTATGTCCGGGAGCCGGAATCTTCACACTGGTTTTATCGGTAATTTCTACCGATCCTGTTGCATCTGCGAACCACTTGTCACAGCCATCGCAGGTGTAGTATGCGGAATTGCCCGCAGTAGTGCAGGTGGCAGCTTTCGCAGCAACCAAAGTCAGATTGTGAGTGTGTTCTTCGTTTTTATTTTTGTAATAATATGTAACAACCGTTCCGTCCGAAACAATAGGCTTATTCAAGCCGTCAACCTTTATAAATTCATAATCATAAAGTGTTTTTGCCGGTGTTAAATCAAGCTTTGTGCCGTATGGCACGGTAAATGTTCCGCCGGCAGTGTTTGGAATTTCAGAGCCGTCCTCAAATTTATACTGAATTGAAACGGTTGTGTAGCGCTGTGTTTCCGTATTGTCGTCTGCAAGCACATTTCCGTTTTCATCGAGCACCTGAAATGCCACGGTATCGCCGCTCTTAAGCTGTGCATCAGACGGAATTTGATAAATAAGCGAGCAACTCTTTAAGCCTGAATTAAAGTCGCTTTTGATGTGATCCAAAGCACCGAGCGGCCAGAAATTTGCCTTATCATTCCAAACAGGAATGTCAAAGGTTTGTACTGTTTGAAGCGGATTCCCCGATGAATCGGTCGCAACGCTTCCGTCGGAGTGCTTAATCCACATTTTGAATTTTAATTGTCGTGCATTTTTATCTGAAATGTTTTGAATAACAGTTCTAAGCTCGATTTTTTTACCGTTCATATTAGTATTAAATCTGCTTTTGCTGTTGCCGCTCAAAAGTCGGTCATTGCGATTATATGTGTAATTATAATATGAACTTGTTTCAAGGTCGGTAAAATCAGACGGCTTTGAATAAGCGCCCGTATATTCCTTAACCTCGGGAGTTGCAACATAAAGGTCTACATCCTTAACAAGCTGAGACATTCGCTTGAAGCCCTGCAAACGGCAAACCTCACAGAATTGATAGTTTGTGTCTCTCATTATGCACTCATAACTTGAAACAAGCATTTTTGAGCCGTAAGCATTGCGGCAAGTATATGTGTTTCTAAAACCTAAAAGCTGTCGCCATTTTATCTTTTCCGGGTCTTCAACCGAGGAAAGATTGAGTGATTTAAGTTCCTTATCGTCAAGCAAATATCCGTTACTGTATTCATCACCAAGACCGAGCAAACCGTGTCCAAACTCGTGTGCAAAAGTTTTTGACGCACGATAACTGTCTGATGGCGAAATGAAATAATGGAAGCCGTATTCACGGTTATTATAAGCACCGCCGAAATCTGATTTTGTGTTTACAACCATAGCGAACTGAGCAATATAATCGTGAACATAATAATAAGGCTCATATTCCGAACCGGACGGAATTGTGTTTGGATCACACTTTTTTTTGATATGAGCATCGTGAATTTTCTCGATAAATTCAGGACCGATACATCTCTCAAAAATATGATTTTTCCACTGACTTCCGTGGAGATTATTAGAAATAACAGGCGAATTATATTTGTCGACTATAACATCAAAGAAGGTGCTTCCACCATTGTCAAAAGTCGATTCGGAAGCTGTGCAAAGAGCGTAAACATTGAATCTGTCGGCATAACTGCGATACGGTTCATATTTCATAGCGTCCTGCCAAAGTCGTTTGACATCATTGATGAATTTGCCCTGCTGACTTTTTGTGTATCCCTCGCCGCAAACGACAACAACCATATTTTCCGTGTCGCTGCGTGTTTTTTGGATGGTATAAACAGGGATGGTAGGATTAGAATATTTTCCGTCATTTGAATACCACGGGCCGAGGGTGAGCTGAATGCTTTGCTCGGTGCTGACATTCCAATCGGGATTTGCGTCCTCGGCAGGTTCCGAAATTGTATAATCATCCTCTTGCTTATTTGGAGCAGAGCCGATATAAGGACTGCTTTGTGAGCCGCTGCCGGAAGTTGTAACAAAATATTCGGAATCGAGATAAAATGCAGGTCTTACGCCCAAATCGGAATACCACGGAGCATAACGACCGACCTGACCCGATGAACTGATATAACGCATATCGTGATTGCAATCGGTAACAGGAGTGCGAAGCCAATAAGGCCAAGCCATACCGTCATTATTATACGCAACATAATAACCTTTGAGATTTTTCCACACGGCATTAGCCTGCTTTACATCAAGAAGAAAAACCTTTTCGGTTGTAGTTTCAAAATATGAACTGTCGTAGTTTGCCACCGCTTCCGAAATATCGGTATAGTATAACAAATCCGAATTTGCGTCTCCATCAACTATGCCCTTGTTGTATTCGGGATGAGAAACGAGAGAACGCTGGGTAACGGTTTTCATTGCCGCAATTTCAGATTTTGAAAAAGCGTTGAGAAAACCCGCTTTTTCGTTGTACGCTCCCACACCGCTTACATATCCGTCTTTCGGAGGGTTGCCACAAAGCCAATCGACTTTGCCTTCAGCTGCGGTCGAATTTAACCAAGAACGCATATTGCTGTCTTTCCAATAGTTAGAACCGTAATCATCACGCTTATAGCTTCTGCTGTGTGATTTTGAATTGCTGTTGTCATTTGTTTTGGCATCATATGCAAGGGTGTCAACAATTTTGTCTGCAAGCATAAGCGGTCCGTTATTGTCAATGCTTACACATCGCCAAAGAATTGAGGCATTGTTATACGCGCCCATTTTAACATAGTCGCCAACTTTAATATCGGGCTTTGATGCCGCCTGAATGGTCATCGGCAAAACGGAAATTGCCATGCACAATGCCAAGAATATTGCGGTTATTTTTTTCGTCATTAAGGAACCTCCTTTATAAGCTATATATTTGCTTTTATTATATTGTAAGGTGTTATATGGTTCAATGAAAATCCAATTAAATTTTTGTTAATTTTACAGCCGACACATTTAATATTACACGAAGAAGAAAATCTTATTAAATATGCAAAAAGGCTTCTGCCCAAAACAGGGCAAAAGCCTTAAAAATTATGCGATTTTTAGGTTTAGTTGCAAGCCAAGGGGGACTATTTCATCTGCTTCAGTATAGATTAAAACACCTGTCATTTATACCTTTACCCCCTACTAATACAATGAAAGTATTATAGCACAACTTCATAAATTATTTTTAATTATTTTTTGGTCTGCATATAATAACCAATCCACCATTATGATAATCTCCCAAGCACACTCCATGAGCTTCATCCACAGCTTCAACCATCTTTCCATTGCCCACATAAATTCCAACATGGCTGATGTTCTTATACCTTCCATTGGTTGTATAACTGTAGAAAATCAAATCTCCCGGCTGTAGATTTTTTTCTTTTACTGTCTTATCTTTCAGCCCTTCTGCTTCTGCAGCCGCAGTTGTTCCACCACCAAACGATATGTCAACGCCTGCTGACTTCCACGCATAGTATGCCAAGGAACTACAGTCAAATGCTTTTCCACTTTTTCTTAACGGCTGACTGTAAGGATATCCTACCTTTGACAAAACAAATGAAACCACTTCCCTTTGTGTTGGATTTGAAATCTTGTCTGTTATGTTGCTTATTTCCTGAGGAGTAAGACTTCCCTGTAATCCACTTATCTGACCTTCACCAGAAGGATTGTTTGTTATGTAAGCACTCATCAACTGATTAAGTGTTGCTGTTCTGTCTCCATCAAACTGATACTCTATTGCCATTTCAGTATATGTTTTTAGTGTAATTCTCACCTCTAAATACTTTATCTTCTTTTTGCCTTTTTTCTCTGTTACATTTTCCGTGGTGTATTTACACATGTCATCAAACACTGCTTTCAAATTTTGCTTGTTCGTTTCATTCATTTTTGTCGCGGTATTTTCATATCCGTACTTAACCATGTATACACTCATAATGTCGTAATAATTGGACGGTTCACTATTCATTCCTTCATAATCCACATATACCTTTCTTCCCTTGTCAGCGTCCTTGTGTTCATCAATCAAAGTCTGCACTTCCTGATTAAATTCTGAAACATACTGTGTTGTCACTGACTGTATTGTGTCTCCACTTTCCAATGGTGGAAGAAACAATGCAAATGGTGAATTGTACAGAATTGCAATTACGGCAAACACAATTCCGGTTGCAGCTATTACAATTATTAAAATTGGTGTAATCAATGGTGCCAACAAGGATACTTCTTTTTTAATCATAAAAGTCATTTTGTTTCTTACCATGCTCCCCACAAGTTTGAAAAGGCTGTCATTCTGCTCTTCGTTTGGTTTCAGCTTATCCATAAAAAATTTCATCATTCTACTTCTTTGCTAATTGTTTGCCTTTATTAATCGTTCTCTTTCTCACCCTGCTTCCTATGACCTCTTTTTGAAGTTTTAAAACTTTTGCCTTTTTTCTAATTCGATTACCTTCTTTTGCAATGCTCTTTAGAGGCTTCATTGCCATTCCTGTAGCTTCAAAAGTTTCTTCAATATTTTCACCACCTTCAATGCTATCTGTAATCTTTGACTCGACTACTTTTCTCATTGCTCTTGCATTATTCTTTGTCCTTGTAGACATTGCTTTGTTATCTATTTTTACATCCTTCTTCTTATGAATCTTGCTATCCTGCTTCTTGTGTATTTTTGTTTCAACTTCTTTTTCTTTACCTATTTTCATATTGTCCTCCTATAATAATTATTCGTATTTAAAATGTATTAATTTAGAAAAAAAAGAAGTGGCGGAAATATTCCGCCACTCAAAGTTATGACCATCGCGTAAAAGCTGATGTGTATAAATTCTCAGTTATGTACCACTGCCTTTTATTAGCATCCCATCTTGAGCCAAGTGCTTTAGCTTCTTCTTTTTCTGAATAAGGTACATTTAAGTATATCTTTTTATATTGAATATTATTAGTTTCTTCCTTATTTTAAATTATCTCTCTTATAAAATTAAAATGATATATTTTTTTTGTTGGGTTTTATTGTTTTTTTGGACTTTTTTGTATTCTAACAACTTTCAAACATCGTTTTGAAATGAAAAAACCTGCATCAGCATTAGCTGATGCAGGTCATCTGTCAGGGTAATTTTTCATCCCCTTTCACTATAATATACTTTATTATTTTTACTCATAATGTTCATCAGGGCTTATCTCTACTTCAAAACATATCTGTTTATCATTTAACTGATACTTTTCAGCCAGAAATGGTCCACAGGCATTAGAACCTACACCTGAAACTTTATAGTCTACCCTTACATGTGTTTTTCCATCCTTAATTAATTCATCCGTATGCTGTGCTCTGGTTAACACTTCTGTACTATACTGAGAGACCTTACATTCAAATGTCTTTTCTGTTTCAAACTTTAAATTTCCTATTTTCAGCATCTTAACATCTATATGATTTCCATGTTCCTGTGGTCTCACATAATGAACATATTCTTTTTCCGCATTACTTTCATACATGCCAATCGTTGCATAATGGCACTCGTCGCAATATGTTTCACCTTCTCCACGTCCATAATATGTAAATGCTGCATTACTTTCGGGAATATCAAACTCAAAACCAAGTCTCGGCAAATATTTTGTTCTTTCATGAACGTTGCCTTCTAAAAGTATATCAATCCTTCCATCCTTTGTAACATTAACTGACATCATATATTTAAAAAATGGTCTTCTCGCTACTCCAGCTAAGGCTCCTTTTACAATAATTCTTCCATCCTTGATTTCGCAATCATATATTTTAGAAAACTGTTTGTCTAAATTTTCACTTCTGCCATTTTGACGGTAACTCTCTAATCCGCCCCACTCTAACTGTACATTACAGTCATTATCCGTAGGTGCCCGCCATGCTGTAAGTCTCATTGGTCCTGCCAATTGCTCTTTTCCATTGATTTTCATACTCGTAAATGTTCCATACTGTCTGGAAAATACATATCGAAAATGTTCCCCGGTTATAACCACATTTTCTCCTTCATACACTGCCTGTACCGCTGCTTCATCACTTTTCTGTCTTGCCGGGGTATCTGCTAACTTATGCTGTGTGACAGCATACTCCTTCCCCTCTTTGTATAATCTGCAGTTTAAATACAATCCATATTGATATTCTACCTTTGGCACATCTATGTTTAATTTCAGGCTCTCATGTGGTTCTATTGCCAGTTTCATCGTTCTGAATACAATCGTTTCCCCATCTGCCTGTATTTCATATGTAAATTCACAATCTTCCATATTTGTAAAATCATATCTGTTTGTTACTGTAAGCACGCCATTCTCATACTGCGTCACCATTGGCTGATATGCTGTTTTTACTTCTAAGGAACCACTTCTAATACTTCTATCAGAAAAAACCATACCGTCACAGCAGAAATTACTGTCATGTGTTTTTTCATTTTGAAAATCTCCACCGTATCTCTGTACTCCCTTTTCATCCAAAACAACATGATCTGCCCATTCCCATACACATCCTCCTATCATTTGTGGCGTTGCATGAATCAGTTCATTATAATCATATATATCCCCCGGTCCATTTCCCATAGCGTGGCAATATTCACAGAAAAAATATGGCTGTTTGCTTCCTGTTTTAAAAAACGCTTCTACTTCTTCGAGAGAATGATACATTGTAGAATGTACATCTACATAATCACTTTCTCCTAATCTGCTGGCATCTTCACTATGTATTAAACGACAATCCTTCTGCGTTCTAATGAAGCGGACCATCTCTTTCATGTTTTCTCCAAAAGCACTTTCATTTCCTAATGACCACATAATAACGCTGGTATGGTTCTTATCCCGCATAACAGTTCTTTGCATACGCTCAACCATCTCTTTCTTCCATTCGGCTCTCTGACATGGCCATTCTCCTGTCTCTATATCATATCGGTCCTCTTCATTAGGATTTCTCATACGAAATCCATGCGTTTCCATATCATTTTCCAGAATAACATAAAATCCCATTTCATCACACAGTTCAATCATATGCGGTGTCGGTGGATAATGTGAGGTACGAATACAGTTAATATTCAATTCTTTCATTAATTTTAAATCTTTCACCAGTGCTTCCGGGGTCTGATACCATCCCGTTTTTGGATCTGTATCATGATGATTTACCCCATGTAGTTTTACAGGCACACCATTAATCAAAAGTTCTGACTTTTCCGAAATAGCAATACTTCTCATTCCTGTTTTCTGGACAATTTCTTCTCCGTTTCGCTTAATTTTGATTGTGTACAAATATGGTTTTTCCGCATTCCACAATATAGGATTCTCTATCTTCCATTCTACATTGCATGCATTCCTCTCCAACTGAAGAACATTTTCTTCTGCATCTAATAATACAATATCTGCTTCTTTTCCCACATCTACTGAAATCTTCTCCGCATCTGATAAAATCCTCACATCTTCTATATGATCTTTCGGACGCTGTAGAATATAGCAATCCCTGAAAATACCATTATATCTTAGAAAATCCTGATCTTCCAAATAACTTCCGCAACACCATTTCAAAACTCTTACCTGAATCGTATTAGTTCCCTTAGTCACAAACTTCGTAATGTCAAACTCTGCCTGTAAATGACTTCCTTGTGTAAATCCTACATATTCTTTATTAACATATATATACGCACAGGAAGAAACACCTTCCAACACAAAATAAATCTTTCCCCATACTTTCTTTATATCAAACTCTCTCTGATATACTCCACATGGATTATCATCCGGAACATAAGGTGGATCTACAGGATATGGGTAATTAATATTGGTATAATTTAAATCATCATATCCCTGTAACTGCCAGCAGGAAGGAACCATTATCTTGTCCCAGTCTGCAATTTCATCTTTGACATCAATGTCTCGTTTGTAATATTTAAAACTCCACTCTCCATTTAACATTTGAAGTTCCGATACTCCTTCAGGAATATAGTAACTCCTAGGATTCATTCTATTTTTGCTGGTTACCAACGGATTCTCGTAATTTCTCATTTTCCTCTCTCTTTCTAAGCTTGTTATTTATTTACAAGTAATTGTCAGTTTATTCCACCTATCGCTCTTTAATCTAAGTGCAGTCATCGTCTGATTTTCATATACAATAGAAAATTCCTCTTTCTTGCCATCAACCTCTATTTCATGCACGTTTCCATATATTAAGAGTTTATTAATGAAAATGTCTTTCAAAGAATAAATTGTAAATACTCTTTCATCTTCTTTTACACACTTGAATACATATTTATCATCTTCCTCTGCATAATAACGATATTCATCATCCATATTCGGTGGTGTAATCACTATCACTTTTGTCTGATTCTGTTCTGAAAATGGGACCGCCCACTTCATTTTTTCATTCATAATAACAGGAAGTACAATTCCGGACTTTAAATATGCCGGACAATCTTTTAAAGATACCGGAACCTCTCTCTCACAACTTCCTAAAACTTCATTACCACTCCACAATTCATACCATGTTCCTTTCGGAAAACAGACTTTCTTTGTCTGTGCCTTTTCTTCCAAAACCGGTGCAACTAATATTGTATCGCAGAATAAATATTGTTCTCCATTGTTCAGATAATCTTTCTCTTCAGGAAACGCCAGAGCCATTGCTTTCATCATTGGTAATCCTCTATGATTTGATGAAATTGCCGCACTATAAAGCATTTCTATAAGGTTTTCCCGTAACCAATAATATTTCAAATATACTGTTTCCGCCTCTTTCCCAAAATCCCATGGACAGCGTGTTTTTGTTCCATGACTCCGCATTAATGGCTGAAAAGCTGCAAACTCAACTCCTCTGATGTAAGTCTCTACATTCGGCTTACCTTCATAACCTGCCATATCTCCACTCCATGCTGCGAATCCACATAAGCCGGCAGATAATCCTGCATTTAATTGTTGTTTTAATCCATACAGCTCTGTTGGCTGATTTCCCGAATAAACTGCTGCCCACTGCTGACTTCCTGCACACCCTTCCCGACAATAATATATATAATCGTCATCTATGATTTCCCGCGTTGCCTCACCATAAACCTTTGTGTACCAGTATGCCCCCCAATTATGCATCTCTTTTCCTGTAATACCATTGCAATACATATCGTCCTCTGTAATCTGTTCACTATATCCCAGCATTCCACCACGCATACCCTTAATAAAATAATCATTCTTTTGGTTTCTAATTAAAACTTTTGCATTGTGGTTAAAAAAATCAATACGTCCCCCTGATTCCTGTTTCGAACCTTCTTTTATTTTAATGATAGGATAGTCTTCCTCCTTAACGTTTGGCAGATATTTTCTAGTCTGTTCTAACTCTGAATCCGGTGTACACCAGGCAATCATACGAATTCCTTGTGCATTAAGTATTTCATAAGCAATCCTATTTTCTGCAATCCATCCTTCTCCATACATTGCAGAAAGATTTGTAATTCCTAATCTCCTATATCCATTCAACATTTCCTTTAATATCTTTAAGTATTTTTCCGGATTATTTTCCTTTTCCCAATTCTCCCCATACCATACCTGATTTCCTGCCCCCATAGTATAACGAAACGCCCATTTAGGTGGAAGAAACGGCTTTCCTGTCAATCTTGTATAAGAACGTAACCTTTTGTCTAAAGTTCCTGTCCAAATATATATATCAAATTCTGTTTCCCAAAACTCCCATATTCCTTTATACGGATTTGTATATCCCAAGTCGCTGACAGCCGGATAATAAGAAGCATAAAACAACGTATTGCCTCTGGAACTATGTAACAATGGAACATTTTTATAAGATTTCCACAATTCCAATCCATCACTATCAATATTATATTCACAATTCGTATTCCAAAGAAACTGTCGTTTTCCATTTTGGTTTATATCTGAAAATTTTTCTCCCATTCCTAAAAGCACATCATCTGGATCAATATCAAATTCCAAGCGGATTTTTACTAATTTATTTTCATAGAATCCAAAACGAACGCTGTCTTTTGTCAAACAATATTGAAGTACATTATAAATATCAAAAATTTTGATTGTCCACTCCGGACCATTTACTAAATGAAATTCTGTACCATCCATTGTTCTAAAAAGAACAATATCCTTGTCGTCACTTTCTATAAAATGAATTTCTTCTCTTTCTGTCGGATTAAAAAAACTACTCTCTGTTGTTGTAATTCGGATTCCTCCCAAACTTGGAGCCGATATGACAAAATCTATATTTTCATTTCCTAATTGATATGTAATCTTTAACCGTTCCTCGAACTTTACAATATCAACTATTTTTTCCAATATTCTCCATTCATCTACAATTGGTTCTGTTGGCGATGCTCCACTATTAAATTTACCAAATTCATTTTTTTCCACCTGACGGTACATTTTTTTCTTATCCATAAAATCCGTCCCTTCTATATTTGTTTACTTACTACTACTTACTACTGTTTATGTAATTTTATATTACTTTATTTTGACAATAAAGCATATGGATTTTTTACACTTCTTTTGATTGATATGGATTTATTTTTTATATTTCTTTTTAAATTTATCAAAAATATATTTTTACAGGACATATATAGAAATAATTCCATTATATGTGCAACAAAAAAATCCATATTTTTTTATCTACTGTCAATTAAATCCATTCTTTTTTTTAGTTGTTCCTGTTATAATAAAATTAATTTATTCGTGGAGGTATCTTATGTTATCTATTAATAGTTCATGTTATTCAAGTTCCGAAATAGATTTACCCAACTATGAATATCCCGTAATTGCCACCAGCTGTGGAAGGCATGTTTTGTATACCCATGATTCTTTCTGCGTAAATCAAAAAAAGCGACAGGATTATCAGTTACTATATGTAAAGCATGGCACCATTTACTACTATATTGACAAAAAACAATATTCAATTTCTGCAGGTGGAATTCTAATTTATAAACCAAGCGAATTAATGCATTATGAATTTTTCCTTAAAGATGCACCTGATATTTACTGGATTCATTTTACCGGAGATAATGTTGACAATATTCTTGGAGAATTAAACCTTTCAACGAAACATGCATTTATGGGAACTATCTGTCCTGAATATGATACTATTTTTGATAAAATTATTAATGAACTGCTAAACAGAAAACTTCATTTTATGGATATATCATCTATTCTAATGTTAGAATTATTGTACACAATTTCCAGAAATATCTGTACTATTACATATATTTCTTCCAAAAATGATTTGATTTTAGAAAAAGTATTAGAAATTTTCAATACTAATTATCCAAACAAAATCAGCATTACTTCTATTGCCAAAGAACTGAATTACAGTTCCAGCTGGCTTTCCAAAACGTTTACAAAACATTTTGGTCTTAGCCCTAAAGCCTATCTTACGAATTTAAGAATAGAAAAGGCAAAATCCATGCTGCTCTCAACAATGTCCATTAGACAAGTTGCTGAGCAGACAGGTTTTCCGGACCAGATGTATTTCAGCCGTGTCTTCACCAATGCGGAAGGAATCACACCTTCCCAATATAGGCAAAAACACCTGGATGCTTCTTTCGTATCAACCACAAAAAAAGATGGAACTATAATCAAACGCCGTGAGTAAATAAAAAATACCATGGCGTTTCATATAATAATTTTTAGAAAGGACATGCCTTTTAGGCAGATATATTTATTATGAGTGATTACAGACTTGAAAACAATGAATTTATCATTGAAAATTACGATTCTAAAGCCCCCTTTACCAGTTTTCTTCCGGGACTTACCGGGGAAGATGGAATTCCTCTATGGAGTTTTTACGTAAACAGGGGACAATGCCTGACTAGTTTTGGTATTGAGAAAAAGGAAAATCCAATTATGGAATTTCAACCGGCGGTTATCGCCTATGAAAACACTTCATTAAAAGGTTTTCGAACATTCATACGCAAAAACGATGAATACTTCGAGCCTTTTTCTGCCAATTATGATGCAAAAGTTAAACGCACTATGCGAATTAAAGCAAATTCTTTTCGCATTATTGAAACTGACTACACGCATAACTTTAAAACAGAAATTACATACTTTATTCTACCACATGAACCTTTTGGTGCTCTGGTCAGAAACGTAACTTTCACTAATCTTGGGGAAGAAGCTGACTTTGAAATCTTAGATGGTATGTCGCGCATTATTCCTTATGGTATTCCAGGAACAAAATTTACCACAATGGCAAATCTCATGCGTTCCTATAATACCGTAAGTAACTTAAAAAATGATGTTCCTTTATTTTTCTCCCGCATAGAAAGTGATGATGCCGCAGAAATGAAAGAAAATGTTGGCGGCTATTATTACATGTGTTTTGATAATAACGGAACTATATGCCCAATATATGACCCATGTGCCTTATTCGAAAATGAAACATCTCTTCAATTTCCAATAAATTTCATAATGCACGGTCTTAAATTTGTAGCTGGTTATTCACAACACTTTACAAACAAAATTTCATGTGCGTTTGCTCCGGTGGCAAAAAAGTTAAGTACTAACCAAAACTATACACTATCTACATTATGTGGTTTTGCACACAACGAAGATTTTATTAATCGTCTTATACCACACATTTTAGATAAAGAATATATTAATAAAAAATTAGTAGAAGCTGACCAATTAGCATTAAAATATACCAATGATATTGCAACAACAACCGGAAATCCTATTCTTGATGAATATTTCCGCCAAAGTTATTTAGATAACTTTTTGCGTGGTGGATATCCTATTGTTGTTTCCGGCAGTAATGATGATAAAGTACTTCACCTTTTCTCCCGAAAACATGGTGACCCTGAGAGAGATTATAATCAATTCTCTACTGCTGCCGAATTCTATTCTCAAGGTGATGGTAATTTTAGAGACGTTTTACAAAACAGACGATGTGATATTATTTTTCATCCAGAGATTAATGAATTTGACATCAGACAATTTTATTCATTAGTACAAATAGACGGCTATACACCTATGTACGTAAAAGCCTGCACCTTTTCTGTAATAAAAAAACACAAAGAGGACGTTTATAAATTTCTTGATGATACTGTATTACATGGAAAATCTAAAATAATTTCTGCACTTGAAGACAGATTCACGGCAGGCTCATTGGCAAATGTGATTCTTAGCAATAACATTTCAATCACTATTTCCATTGACGAGTTTCTCCATCGTATATTAGATTTTTGTCAGCAAAACTATGAATCATCTACAGAAAAAGTCGGAAACTACATTGACCAATGGGACTATTTATTAGATATGATATTATGTTATCAACGCATCTATCCAGAAAAGATAGAAGATTTAATATTCAAATCAAAGGTCTACAAATACTTCGATTCAGACCAAACAGTAAAACCCCGTAACGAAAAATATTTTTTCGACGGAAAAAAAGCAAGACAATTAGATGCTTTCTATGTAAATACAAAAAAATATGAATTAGGCTATAAAGCCGAGGATACGAACTGGCTGAAAACCAGTTCCGGTGAAATTTACTATACTAATTTAATAGAAAAGTTAATTGCCATTATTGTCAATAAAATCGCTCTACTTGATCCTTGCCAGATGGGTATTGAGATGGAAGCTAACCGTGCCGGCTGGAACGATGCCTGTAATGGTCTCCCTAGCCTCTTTGGCAGTGGTATGAGTGAAAATTTCGAAGTTGCACGTACTTGCCATTTTGTAAAAGATGTTTTAACAAAATATAGCAATCATACAATTACAGTTCCTGAAGAACTTTTTGAATTATATGCTAAAGTGAATGATTCCATTGCCACATGTAGTTCTGGTTTTGAGTTATGGGACGCTCTGGCTACAGCAAGAGAAACTTATCGTGACAAAACCTGTTACTCAATCAGTGGACAAACTGTCGCTATGGACATACCTGATTTCATCCATTCACTGGATATATATATAAATCTTTTATCTGATGGAGTAATAAAAGCAATGCAACTAGGCGACGGACTCTGTCCTACTTACTTTAGATATGTCGCAACTGATTATGAAATTATAAAAGAAAACCCAAATGGTTATCCAAATATTAAAGTAAACGCATTTCAACCACAAAAAGTTGTAGACTTTTTAGAGGGACCTGCGAAACAAATTCGAAACTGTACCAATCCTTCAGAAGCTTCTCATATCTTAGACCAAGTAAAAGCCTCTGAACTATACGATAAAAAACTAAAAATGTACAAAACAAGTGCTCCTACAATTACTGAGGGACTTGAGTTCGGCCGTATTGCTGTTTTTACTCCTGGATGGCAGGAAAATGAATCTATTTTTCTTCATATGGAATACAAATTCCTGTTTTCACTGATTGAAAGTGGAATCTATGAACGTTTTTATGAAGAATTGACAAATGTATTTGTTCCATTCTGCAATCCGGAAATATATGGTCGTTCCATATTAGAAAATTGCTCATTCATTGTCTCCTCCGCTAATCCAGATGAAACTTTACACGGACGAAATTTTGTTTCCAGGCTATCAGGTTCTAACTCAGAAGTTTTATACATTTGGGCAGACATGTTTCTTGGTAAACATCCTTTTATTTATAAAGATAATCGCTTAGGTTTATCTCTTCGTCCAAAACTGTGCGGTGACTTGTTTGATCAAGATAATCGTATCACATATAATTTTTTATCAACTAACAAGGTTATCCTGCATAACCCTTTCAGAAAAAATACCTGGAATGCTCAAATCGAGAAAATTATTATTGATGGCGAAGAGTATTTCGGAGATACTGTATGGGGAGATGATGCTATAAAAGTACGTGATAAAAGAAATTCTGTTATTGATATCTATTATCAATAACCCTTCTAAATCATGACCACCCGTCAGGG
>ERZ772872.2217-NODE-2217-length-16141-cov-6.127316_pt1 | contig 16141 bp, 9 predicted proteins | sample MGYA00512132_ERZ772872 | MGnify/ENA primary metagenome ERZ772872 (study PRJEB29015, sample SAMEA2737724) | human gut metagenome | biome: human gut; feature: human-associated habitat; material: faeces | place: China | collected 2012 ...
GATCTTTGTTTCCTGCATATGTTAATCCAATTGGTGCAGGTATTGTATCATCTTCATCTATCTTTGTAGTAGGAGCAACTGTTGTTGGTGCTACTGTTGTAGCCTTTTCTGTTGGTGCCACTGTTGTTGGTGCCTGTGTTGTTGGCACTGCTGTTGTAGCTTTTTCTGTTGGTGCTACTGTTGTTGGTGCTACTGTTGTTGTTTTTTCTGTTGGTGCTACTGTTGTAACCGGTGCCACTGTTGTTGGCTTTGAACCTGTGCCATCCTTAAATGTATATGTTATCTGTGTAGCAGCTGACATTTTTCCGTTTTTAACAGATCTTACTGATACTGTATAGTCGCCATTTCCATTTGCAAAAACATCTGCTGTCAAATTAATTGAACTATTTACCGAGCTTCCTGCAAATACTCCATCCACATATACATTATAGTTTTCAATATCAGTTGATGGTGCCTGCCATGCAAAATAATATGGAAGATCTTTGTTTCCTGCATATGTTAATCCAATTGGTGCAGGTATTGTATCATCTTCTTCTATCTTTGTAGTAGGAGCAACTGTTGTTGGTGCTACTGTTGTAGCTTTTTCTGTTGGTGCTACTGTTGTAGGTGCCTGTGTTGTTGGCACTGCTGTTGTAGCTTTTTCTGTTGGTGCTGCTGTTGTTGTTGGTGCCTGTGTTGTTGTTGGTAATGCTGTTGTAACTTTTACAGGTTCCTTATACAAGTAAACATCATATGTTGAGTTGTCCGCTAATGTTACTTTAAATAAATTCTGTCCTTCTTTTACAGAATCAACAGGGAATCCTACTCCGGCTCCTTCTATCTTTGCTTCTTCTGCTGTTGTTGAAGAAACTGCTACTGGAAATGTTGTATAAATAACTGATGCTCCATCTGCATTTTTTTGAATATTAACAATATTAACTTTGTCTGATTCACAATATGCTTTATATTTATTTACAAGCTTTCCTCCTTCTGCTCCATCTTCAAGATATTTAACACCTGACCAATCAACATCTATTACTTTATGTGTTGTTGGAGTTTCTGTTACTTTTTCTGTCGTAGTCGCTGCATCTGTTGGCTTTTCTGTTGTAGCACTATCTGCTTCCTGAACAGATGATATACTAATGTTATCAATAACTGTTCCTGCAGGCATACCACTCATTTCCATTACTGCAGTATTCTTTGAATCTGCTGTAATCTGAAGAGTTTTAGTATTGATTCCGGCATTTACATTGTATTGTACTGTTCCTAAATCTACGCTGTCATTTTCACCTTCATTCTTCCAATGCATATTTCCGGCATTAGTTGAATTAAACTTTAATGTTACATTATATTTTTTACCTTGCACTAAATTCATCGGATACTTAAGTTGTGTTCCCCATGTACCCGCATTTCCACTTGTACTATTCAATTTAATACTTAAATCAGACAATTTGCTTCCTTTATAACTCATTGCTCCATTGTCCCAGCTTCCTGCATATAATGTACAATCTCCCACTGTTGTTACAGCCTTATCAGGAACTGATTTGTAACCATCTGTATCCGGCTGACTACTTCCACCATCAGGATTTAACTCTCCACTTCCTGAATATGCCCTAACATAATCTACTTCCATTGTTGCTGACTGAAATGAATCATTTGGTGCTGTGTTTCCCGTATAACCTGTTGCATTACTTCCCAATGCCAGATTTAATAAAAAATAATGATTTTTTCTAAATGCATAAGCATTGTCATCATTAAGATATGCTGTCAAATAAATATTATTATCTACATACCACTTAATTGTATTTTCATCCCAAATCACACCATATGTATGCCAACCATTAATACCATTGTTGTTATCACTATAATAATAATATGCAGGAACACTATAACTTCCCCAAAATATATGATTATATGGTGTATTATAAGAACTTCCACCTGCATTCCAGTGAATTGTTCCCTCAACATAGTTTCTTGAATTAGCATGTTCCATAATATCTAATTCCCCACACCATGGCCATGCTGTTCCATCATCTCCCATCATCCAAAATGCCGGCCAGACACCATCCTGGTTTCCACCATTTACCTTAATACGTGCTTCCATTTTTCCATATTTAAAGCTTTTTTTACCTGCTGTTTTTAAACGTGCAGATGTAAATCTACAATTACTGTAGTTTTCTCTTTTTGCAACTATTTTTAATGTTCCATCTGATACATATGAATTATCTGTACGGTCTGTATAATACTGAAGTTCATTGTTTCCCCAGCCACTGCCACCTGTTTCACGTGTCCATACGTCTGTATTAAGAGAATCACCATCAAATTCATCACTCCACACAAGTTTCCATGATGATTCTGCTTTTACCTGTTTAACACAAGGTATACATGGTATTAATCCTAAAACCATAGTTGTTGTCAAAATAATTGACAAAATTTTCTTACGCATTTTTTTCCTCCTTTAAAATTTATTAATATAGCCGGACAATCTGTTACAACTGCCCGACTATTCATTTTTTATCTTTAGCTTTTTTATTATTTAGCTATTTTTTTACTTTCTTCTTACCACTCCATAAACCATATACTTTCTTTCCACCAACTATTTTATAACCGCGTACTTGAACGTAGAGTTTTTTAGCTTTTTTCAATTTACGTGCATAAACCTTTACATTAGTTTTGCTAACAAACTTTGTAATTGTTTTCTTTTTTGTAAATTTCTTAGTTGAAGAAACTCTTATCTGATATCCTGTTACACCAGATATTTTCTTAAATGAAACTTTAATCTTTGCAGATTTGTGTTTTCTCTTAGCAACTTTAATTTTTGCTTTATTAATCATAACTTTCTGATCTGCTAATGTTTCTTTTTTTGTATTATCAACACTTGTTTCCTTATTTCCTATAGTCACTGGATTTGTTGATATATCAGTTCCTTTTGTTGTTGGCACAACTGTTGTAGCTTTTTCTGTTGGTGCCACTGTTGTAGCTTTTTCTGTTGGCGCCTGTGTTGTAACTGGTGCTACTGTTGTAGCCTTTTCTGTTGGTGCCTGTGTTGTAACTGGTACTACTGTTGTGGTCTTTTCTGTTGGCGCCTGTGTTGTAACCGGTGCTACTGTTGTTGGTTCATTATTTTTAAATTTTGCAAGAAATTCTGCATTTTCATTAACAAATGTATTCTTATTCTGTGATGAATCCCAGTTAATTGACCATGACATAATTCCCCTTATTCCCGGATAATTATTATTAAGCTCTGTGAACGCACTTTGAAGTACTTCATTTGTTACCTGACCACTACCTGCTGCACTCTGTGATGAAGGTACTCCGATTACTACCTGATCAGGTCTAAGTGGTGCAAAATATGTTGACTCATCAGTTGAATTTGTATAATAAGCTCCAACATGGAATCCCTTAAGAAGCATTTCGCACATTGCTACTATTCCTTCTTTTGTTCCCATATTATATGATGTTCCATCAAGTCCTGTAATAGGTGATGAATTGTATAACTGAACATGCACATAAGATGTTTTGTCTCTAAGTGCATTAATCATTGGAAGATAAACTCCCGCTCTTGCGTCACAATACTGGTTAATTCCACCATAGAATGAATAACCTAACTGTACATAAAATGTTTCAGGTGCCCATGAAAGTATGAAATCATTTCCATAGCTATCACAAATTGTACGAATGGCTTTAATCATATTTACAACTTTAGGTGATGTTGGATTATTTATATCTTTATCATTTCCACTTTCAAACTGTACTGAAGACTGTTCAAGGTCAATATCAATTCCATCAAATCCATATTCATTTATAATTGACTTTATATCACTTACAAACTGATTTACAGCATCGTCTGATGTTAATGAGAAATATCCTTCATAACCACCAATTGACAACACAATCTTCTTTCCCTGTGCCTGTAATGACTTTACATCTTTCTTAAAGTCATCCTTTGTGTAATCACTTGTAAGACCTGATATATCAAACTTCATCTTTCCGTCAGTACTTCCTGCCTTTTCAGGTTCTGCAAATGAAATATTAATGACATCCCAGTTTTTGTCCACATCTCTAAGCTTAATAAATGGATTTCCGTCATTATTCCATGTATGGTAGTAGCCAATCATTAATCTTGATGAAAGACCTGTTGTTACTGTTCCCGGATTTGTTGTCTGTTCTGGTGCTTTTGTTGTTGTAGCTGTTGTCTGAACAGGCGTCTTTGTAGTAGCGTCCTGAGTCAATCCCTGGACTGTTACTTCTATTGTCTGCCCTTCTGTTTCATATCCATTCAAATTAGCTGTTACTCTAATAGTATGTTTTCCGTTAGTTGTAAAAGTATATGTTGTTGATGTTGCCACAGTATATGATTCAATATACTGCCCATCTATGTATACTTTGTATGTCTGTCCACTAGCAATCTGTTCCTGTGTCTGACCCCATACATATGTAACTTTTCCGGCTTTCTGTTCCTGAATTGTTAAACTGATTACTTCTGTTGGTTTTAATTCAGGCTGACCTGCTGCAGTTGTTTCGTTCTTTGTTGTAGGTGCTACTGTTGGTGCTTCTGTAACTGGTGTTTTAGTTGTTGGAGCAACTGTAGTAGCTTGCTTTGTTGTTGGTTGCTCATGTTTCTCTAATGAATCCATAAGAGATGACATTGATTTTGCCCATGTATAATTATTTGTAGCATCCCAGTTTATTGACCAAGTCATAACACCTCTTAATGTTGGGTATGCCTTTGGTGCTGTAAAGTTTCCTGATGATGTTCCATTAACAAGAGCTTTTACTGCTGTTGAAATTATGTCTGTTGACACATATCCACTTGATGCAGCTTTAGATGTTGATGGTAATCCCAGTGCAACCTGATCAGCTCTAAGTCCGTTTTCTAACAATAATGTTGAAAGGGATGTTAAGAAATCTGCTGTTCCAACCTGTGCATTAAATCCATTGTATCCATTCATTGCCCCTGAATTATAGAACTGTGGATAACAAATTGTAAGAATATCTCTAATCTTATATGCTAATCTGTAATATGCAGATGTAGCCATTGTTCCGTTAGGATTTGTATCCTGGAAATAATATGTTTCAGGTGCCATTGTAATAATAAAATCTTCACCAAAATGATTACGTACAGTTCTAAGTGCTTCTGCTATATAATCTGTTCCTGATACTGCACCTCCTTCAAAGTCAATATCTACACCTTCAAATCCATATTCTTCAATTATTGAAATAAGGCTTGTTGCAAACTGATTTGCAGCTTCCTCATTTGTTATATAAGTAGTTCCTTCTGCTCCACCTACAGAAATAATTACATGCTGACCTTTTGCCTTAGCATTTTTAATATCCTGAATAAATTGTGCTTTAGTATAACCACCTAGCGCATTAGACAAATCCTTATCAAGTTCAAATGTAACTTTGCCCGGTGTTGTTGATGAGTTAGCAAAAGATACACAAATCATATCGTAATAATCCGGTACATCTGAAATCTTTAATGCTGTTGAGCCATTAAGGAAATTATGCCAATAACCTGTTACCATATGTTCCGGTAATTTAGAATTAACTGTATAGTTATTTTCTGTTGTTTCCTGCTCACTTCCATTATTTTTAGTTGTCTGAACTTCTCCTGCAACCAAATCAGTTCTTAATTTCCACAATGTTGCCGCATCTGTTGGTGACCATCCTAAATTAGATGTATGAGCGTATGTACATTCATATACTTTTCCTTGATACTGAACAAGATTTCCCAATCCATATACAACACTATTTGGAGACCATTCAGGATAGTTTCCAGTTGCCTGTTTTGTTGTATCATTTTCTTTTTTTGTTGTAACAGAAGCTGTTGTTACTTGCTGTCCCTTTGTTGTATTTTGTTCTTTTGCTGTTGTCTGTGTCTGACTATTTGTTGTTTGCTGAGATTTTGTTGTAACATCCTCAGATGGTTCTACATAATCTCCATTTTTATAAACAACTTTTGTTGACAAAATTTCGCCTGCTGAAACAGCTTTTTGTCTTAATGTTATTCCTTTTATATTTTGAGCATTAGCTGTTCCTTTTCCTGATTTAAGTGTAAATGTTAATGAAGCTCCCGGCTCTAATGTTTTTGAACTCCACTCAGGTGGCGTAACAACAGTTTTTCCATTTTCTGTTGTAATTGTACCTCCTGCACTCCACTCTCCTGATAAAGTTTCGCCATTTTGTGTTTCAATTGATATTGAAGGATAACTTAATGTTTTTCCGAAATATTCTGCCCAAGGCATTACTGAAATATCTTTTGAACCACTTGCTTTTGTTACTGATGAGTTAGTATTTTTTAGTGTAATTGTATAAGAATCACCTGATGTTGTAACTGTTGTTTCAACTCCATCATTAGCAGGAACAACTATCTTCTGATTAGGAATTGCTGCTGAACCATACAATGATTCTTTCATTGTCTTAGTCATTGTGCTGGATGCATCTAAAGAAGCCATCCATGAAATAAGACCACCTAAATGTTTCTGTTTTACATATTTGCCTTTTTCTGCTACCGATTCTTCAGTATCACAAGTAAAGAACATTCCTGAAGATTCACTATAGTAATAGTTAGCCTTTGCAACATCATCCCAATATTTAGTCAAATTATATTTGCTTACTAATGAATCAATATCTGAATATGCATATGTTACACCATTTTCGCCTGTTGCATCTGCATATAATCCTGGATTTTTAGAATCTCTTCCTGTGTCTTTCTTTACTTCTTTCCATCCTCTTGTATAAGGTGCAACACCAACTACGATTTTTGAATAATCAATGTTGTCCCCATATTTATTTTCTAAATATTTAATACATGAATCAACTGAAAGTCCTGCATCTCCCTCGTCATAAGCAGGATTAGTATAAAGTGCTGTCTGGTGAGCTGTAAATCCTCCCCACGCACCATTTAAGTCATATGTCATCATATTAGCAAAATCTACGATTTTTAAAACTTTTTCGTATTCAATTGCTGCCATCATTTTAGGCGATGCTGACATGGCAACTGACAATTCATAGTGTTTATCATCTTTTGCTCCATAGCTGTCCAGTTCATCTCTTATGGCTTGAAGAAGTAATGTATAGTTCTGTGTATCTGCTGCTGAACCTTTACATCCTTTATCAATTGCTACACCATTTCCTTCAGGATCCGGGTCTCTGTCTGCTGTTGGGTATTCCCAGTCAATATCAACGAAATCATACCCATAGTAGTGTACAAATTTTGCAACATTGTTAGCAAAGTTCTTTCTGGTTGTTTCAGAAGCAGCAATTTTTGGAAAATCGCCTGATCTTGTCCATCCACCAACAGAAACACCTATCTTCATATTAGGATATTTCTGTCTTAAAAGTACCATTGCTCCTAATACACCTGCATATTTATTGTCTGTTCCAACTGAAAATCCAACATTTGGATTCTCATAATCAGCCCATGTATCAGTAGTAATCAAATCACCATTTGCATCTGCATCCATAAACGCAAAATTTAAGTGTGTGATTAAACTACCATCAATCTTGTCAGGTGTAAAATTCTTTTGTCCTGAATAAATTGACCAGTCACCATAATACATAACATTACGATATGGTGGTTGCTCTGCATCTGCAGCTTTGACTTCCTTTGTTGAAAGTTCTGTAGCTGCACAATATCCACCCATCAAATTAGCGACCATTGCAAGTGCCATTGTGAAACTAAGAATCTTTCCTGAAAGTCCTTTCCTTAAAGTTCTTTTCCTTCCTTTCATTTTCCCTCCATTTTCTCTAGTCTTTTAGACCTTTTTATAAAAACTGAACCTTTTATTATAGAAAGTAGAATTATGGATGCTTATTCCACTTCTATATTTTCAATAAAATTTTCTAAAACTTTTTATTAGTTGAAGTATTTACTTTTGAAACACTTCAATTATTTTTTTAGAAATATTTATTGTTTTTTTAATAAAAACGTTTTAAATTCTTTGTAAAAAATATAAGCTTATTTCAGCTTTTAGGTTCATTTTTTATTAATTTTTTGTTCTGCCCTTTCATTTCTGCCTATTATAACACGTTTTTTGGTAAAAGTAACCAACTTTATTGTAATAAAAATATTTTCATTTGTGTTTTTTATATAAAACAATATTTTTATTATGTTTTTATATTTTTTCAACTATTTTTTATTTTATTTTCCGATTTCTGTAATGCTGATTCAGTTACGTATCATATAATGTTTTTCTTCGCTGACACGTAATCGTTGCTCAAATAGCAATTATATATTGCTCAAAAAAATTCGGAAATATCATCTACATCTTTATATCGGAAATGAAGAGACTCTTTCAATATACTAAATCATCAGATTGCAAAAAGGACTGCCGGAAATGATTTACTCTCAGTATTAACTGTGTCATTTTCCGGCAGTCCTTTTTCATTTTGTTGTTATTATTTCTTCAAGCTTTCTCTAAATATCTGCTCTATTTCTTCTTTATCAAGTTTCTTGTAGCCACCTGTCATTATGAATGTTCCTTTTTTATCATCTTCCCCTAAAAAATACTGTTCACAAATATGATTAAAGATATCATAAATTCCTGAAACTATCTGGTAATGTGGAAGTGTCATTGTATATCTTGGATTCAAAATAGAAAATCTAGGCATTATTTTTTCATCTGTAAAAACATATCCACATTATGCTTTCTTGCAATTTCAACACCTTCATATAATTTTTCAACTTTTTCCTGCATAATTTTTATATTACTTATGATATATAATTATTTAAACTACTTTCCCATGTATCTACCAATATACTCATACAATTCAATATTAGTCTCCGCGTTTTTCTCCTCCGCCTCTATATATTCAGGAAAAGGAAGTCCAATCTGGCATTCGCCACATATGTCAACGCCTATTATTTTCTTATCTTTCAAAAAGAATTTCAACAGATGTTCAAGCATACCAAGGCTCATATGCCCTTGACTCCAGTTAGTTTCAATATAATGTTTGTCCAAAATATCTTTGTCTATGGAAATATAAAAAGGTACATCAGTTTCAATCAAATCAAGTTTTTCTCTTCCACTATTGTTCCGTAATTCTTCTGCTGAAAATGTTATAAGCTTACTCTGATTTTTCACATTTATCTGCTGTATATCCACCTCACTTGCCCCAACAAGAATCAATTGTTCAAGATTTTCGTTTTGCTCAATAACCTGTGCCGCCCAATCGCCACAACTTGTCATTCCTTCAACCATAGGCTTTTGCATATCTGTGTGATGGTCATACAAAACAAGCGAAAACTTTTTATTTATTTTGTCCGTCATAATTTTTGTTATGTAATGATAATTACCTGAATCAATAAAATGAACGCCGTTTATGCTAAAATTCTCTATTCGTTTCTGAATCTCCGCCTCCCCTTCTTTGGTGCAATACAAGTCGGTTTCTAAAATATCTGAGCAGTCAATTCTAACAATATTCTCCGTCTGCTCTATATTTTCATCAATATAAATATGTGTAAAATCTAAAATAAAATTTTCACTTCTTGTCATTTTATCATCCTCTATAAATTTTCATTTATTATTTTCATAAAAGTTTTTGCTGCCTTACTTAACATTGCGTGTTTTTTCCAAACCAACGCTAACTCTGTTGTCAATCACCTGATATGTTGGCTCCTCTCCTAAGTTTTATTTTTTTATATATCTTTGATTTTTGCTATTTGGTTTGTCTGGAATTGTCATACAAACCAAGTTTAATTCAAGTGCATGTTTTAAATAATTTCTTCTAAAACCTTCTCTAAACTTCAATTCTAACTTTTCCATAAGTTGATTACTTGTATACGCAACATCATATTCCATTACATCCAAAAGTTTTCAACACAATCAGACAATTGTTCACTGTCTTCATTTATTTGTGTTGCTATCTCTCCTAACTTTCCATACTATCTTACGCACTAACTTCCGTACTTTCTTGCGTATCATCTTCCGTATTATCTTGCGTACTTTCTTCCATAATTATACCAGAATTTTTCTGATTAACAGCAAAAAACTTGCATTAAATAATGCAAGTTTTTTAGATTATTTATTATTAGATTTTCTTTCCTACTTCAAATGCCTTGCCAACTGGTCCCCCCGGTTTCATATAAAAATTAGGGTGTCAAAACACAAAAATGTCATATACAATCGCAAAAAAATATAATAAAATATAACTATATAAATTACCCGATAATTTATGAATTTTATACATCGGAAAAGTCTTTTTCCCTTAACAATATTTTATCTATGGAAGGAACGATGAATATATGAAAAAAACATCTTTAAAATTACTGCTATTTTCCTTTGTTATGAGTTTTCTTATGATAATTCCTACAAAGGTAAATGCAGAAGAAATCATTCCGGTCAATATATCTGTAAAGTATGGCCAGACAGAAGCCCGAAGAATCTTAGATATGATTAATGAACTGAGAACCAGTCCTACTGATGCATGGGCTTGGGATAAGACTGATACCAAACAAGTTGCATATCCCGGTTTAAAAGAACTTGTATATGACTATGATTTAGAGCGACTTGCAATGAAACGTGCAGCAGAAATTGCACTATCCTACGACCACACCCGCCCAAATGGTCAAAATCCTTTTACCATTTATACTGAAGAAAATATAACCAGACTGGATGCAGGTGAGAATATTGCAGTAGCAAGTCCTAATGTTTATTCTAAGGCAGAAGCAGTAAATGACGGATGGCGTGAAGATAACGAACCATATGCCGGTCAGGGGCACCGTAGAAATATGTTAGGTTATAAATTTACCTGCGTTGGAGTTGGTCATGTTACTTACAACGGCTATGACTACTGGGTGGAAGAATTTGCCTCCAGACCTTCCATTAATACAACAGAAACACCGGCAAATGACAGTGAACAAACTGTTACTGTTTCAGTAACTAAAAGTTGGATTACAAATTATAAGACATATTTTGACCAAGATTCATATGTTCTTAGATTAGGAGAAACAGTAACTCCAAATATTACACCTATAATTTCTCTTATAAATCAATTTGGACCAATCGGAACCTTGTTAGATACTCCAACCGTTTCCATTAATGACCCTTCTATTGCCACCTATAGTGATGGAAAGATTATAGGTCTTAAAGAAGGTACCACCACGTTAACCACATCACTATACGGATTGCCATCAACAACTTCGGCAACAATAATTGTACATGACTGTGATAATCATTGGGATGGTGGAGTAATTACAAAAGTTCCAACCTGTATAGTGGAAGGCGAAAGAACTTATACCTGCGCTATTTGTAATAATACAAAAATTGAAAAAATTGGCATAGATGCAACAAAGCACCTCCACTCTGAAATTCGAAATCAAAAGGAAGCTTCCTGTAAAGAGGAAGGATATACCGGTGATAAATATTGCCCTGACTGTGGAACTAAACTTTCATCAGGCAATACTATTGCAAAAACAGAAAATCATAGTTGGAATAAGGGAGTAATCACTAAAAAACCTACATGTGCAGAGGAAGGCGTAAAGACCTATACTTGTAGCATTTGTAGTAAGACAAAAACAGAAAACATTGCAAAAACAAAAAAACATCTTCATACCGAAATTCGTAATAAAAAGGCTGCTACCTGTGGCGAAACCGGTTATACCGGCGATACATATTGTACTGATTGTGGAACAAAAATTTCATCCGGTAAGACCATTGCAAAATTAACTACTCATACTTGGGATGAAGGAAAGGTCACAACAGAACCTACTTGTACAGCGAAAGGTGTTCGAACATTTACTTGTAGTATATGTGCCAAAACCAAAACTGCGAGCATTGCAGCAACAGGACATCAGCATACTGAAATCCGCAAGAAAAAAGACGCAACCTGCGGCGAAGATGGTTATACAGGAAATACATATTGCACTGATTGTAAGAAAACAATTTCATATGGTCAGACCATCAAAAAAACCGGTAACCATACTTGGGATGACGGAAAAGTAACAAAAGAGCCTACATGTACAGCAAACGGCGTAACAACTTTTACCTGCATTGTATGTAAAAAAACAAAAACAAGAAGCATAAAAGCAACAGGACATAGTTACGGAGAATATGTAGTTGTAAAAGAACCTACAACCACAGAAAAAGGATTAAAATCCAAGACTTGCAGTGCTTGTGGAAAAGTATATTCTATAACACTTGCAAAAATTTCTTCTTCTAAGACAACTACAAAAACTCCAACGACTTCGTCTCAGAATGCACAGACAAGCAAAATTACTACTAAAAAGATTAAGCTAAACCGTAAGAAACTGACTTTGAAAAAAGGCAAAACTTTTAAATTTAAAGTTACTCTAACACCGAGAAATAGTCGTGACAGAATCACTTACGTAACCTCAAACAAAAAAGTTGTCAAAGTCTACAGAAACGGTAGAATCAAAGCCTTGAAAAAAGGAAAGGCTAAGATTACAGTAATTTCAGGTACGAAAAAATTTGTCTGCAAAGTAACAGTAAAATAAAAGGCTTTATAATAAAAGCAAATTAAAAAGTCAATTATTTTTTGAGACTTTGATAATCTAATGATATATTTAATAAAATATAATTTTTCAATATATCATTACTAAAAAATCCTTTATGATATACAAGGCTTGCAAACCTGTATACATAAAGGATTTTTTTCACAATCCCCTACCACAAAATCAACATTCAGAATATTTTTCTTCTTCGCCTGTTCTATCATTACAAGTGTTAAATCAAGACCTGTGTAATGTCTGTTTGGATATTTTTCTGATAACAATGAAATCATTGGAGCCGGTCCACATCCTGCATATTTTATATCTCCACTCCATTACAGTGGTCCACTTCATGTTGTATAATCTGGGCTGTATAACCACTGAACTTGCCGTTTTTCGGCTCAAAATTTTCATTCAAATAATCCACTTCTATTTCTTCGTATCTTACGCAATTGCGAACTCCATCCAATGAAAGACAGCCCTCTTCTGTAGTGTACTCTCCTGATTTTTTAGTAATCACAGGATTAACCATTGCAAACTGAAACGGTCCTGCTGCCACAACAATAATGGATTTATTTACTCCAATCATATTGGCCGCCATGCCTACACAAATTTCTCTGTTTTCTCTTAATGTATCCATTAAATCAGTTACAACCTGTTTGTCCGCTTTTGTAGCAGGCTGCGCTTTTCTCGCAAAAATCTGTTTTCCTTTTACTATTTTCTTTACCATAATCTGTCTCCATCTGATTCTATTAATATATTGATTAGTACATCAAAACACCAAAAGTCTGATTACAACCTGATTATTTTACTCATCATTGCAAAATTTGTAAGTTTTTAATCAGATATATTTGACTGTATAAACTCCTCAATAATATCCAAAATTCTTTCTGTAAAAAACTCACTTCCGCCGTGGTCCGCACCTTCAAGCATATATAACTTCACATTTTTATTGTATTTCTTTAATAGCTTGTATACAACGACGCTAATTTTAGGGTTGACTGTGCGATCCTTTGTTCCATGGAACATAAGTATTGGAGGCAATAGTGTGTCCTCATTTATATTACACTCAACTGACATTTTTCTACACAAATCAGGATTATTACGCAAATCAACGCCACCCATTTCCATTCCTTCCGGACTATCAGGCTGATGATGATTCAATGTACTAGGCATTCCGTCTTCAAACATTATACTTAATGCACCATACATTGAAATAATTCCCTTAACATTTGCATCTGCTTCAGGATAAATATTTTCATTAGAATCTTCCTTAACAAGCTGTGAAAAAAATGCTGAATGTCCGCCTGAAGAATCACCTGCAACAAACATTTTTGTTGCATCTGCTTTGTATTCATCGGCATAAATTTTCATAAATCTTATGGCATTTCTTGTATCTATCGCCTGTGCCGGAAAAGGTGCAATGCCTGAATGACGATACTCGACAACTGCTATTACATAACCTTTCTCAGCCAATCTTGAAAGAACACCAAGTTTGGAATTAATATTCTGCTTCAACCATGCTGAACCCTGAACATAAACTATACAAGGATATGTTTCATCACTATCTGTTGTATTTCTTGTTCTGGGAACAATAATTTGCAAATGCAATGTTATTCCATCTACGTGTGCATATTCAACATTAGAAAATATGTATGCACCCTTCTCGTCCCCTGTAGTTGGTATTCTTTCCACTCCATCAATTGGCTCATCAAAAGATGGATATTCTTCATATGACCACTCTTTTACCTCCATAAATAACATCTCCATTTCTTATAGTTATCAGACTTTTCTACTGCTTTAAATCCTGTCTTATATTCATTAGGGCATAACCTAGTTGGTTATTTCCTTCTCAATCCACGTCATTATCACATCCACCAAATATTCCTGTTGTATCCGGCTTAGCTCTCTTCCAGGTTGTATTTTGTGCCACTTTCTAATGCACTCCCTGCAACATGTTGCCGTTGCGTGCTGTGCCACAAAAACCGGATGTCCTTTCATTGGTGTCTGTTTTCCGTCATTTGGAATAACCGCCGGTGCTTCCACACCGGATGGCTCATTAGAGGAGGTTGCAACCCATATGACCGACAACGAAAACATGGCTCAGTCCTCTGACTTCACCATGGACGCCATCGTGGCCACGATGACGCGCATCAAGGCTGGACAGACGGTGACCGGCAAAGTTGTGCAGGTGACCCCGGACGAAGTGTATGTGAACATTGGCTACAAGGCCGATGGCATCATCAAGCGCTCCGACCTGACCCAGCAGGACGTCAAAGAAGGTGACGAACTGGAAGCTGAGATCGTCAAAGTGAACGACGGCGAAGGCAATGTCGTTCTGTCCCAGCGCAACATCGTCAACCGCAAGGCGTGGGAAGCGCTCGTCGCCAAGTACGACGCGGGCGAGTATGTCAAGGGCGTTGGCAAGGAAGCCGTCAAGGGCGGCCTGATTGCTGATGTTGAGGGCGTGCGTGCTTTCGTGCCCGCCTCCCAGCTCGCGCAGCACTATGTTGACAAGATTGAAGAGTTCGTTGGCAAGGAAATGGAACTCAAGATCATCGAAGTGGACAAGCAGAAGAAGCGCATCGTGGCTTCCCGCAAGGCTGTCATTGCTGAGCAGACCGCTGCCCGCAAGAAGGCTGCTTGGGAGAACCTTGAAGAGGGCGCTATCATCCACGGCGTCGTTCGCCGCCTGACCCAGTTCGGCGCGTTCGTCGATGTCGGCGGTGTGGACGGCCTGATTCACATCACGGATCTGTCCTGGGGCCGCATCAACCATCCGTCCGAGGTCGTCAAGCCCGGTCAGGAAGTTGACGTGAAGATTCTGTCCCTCGACCGTGAACGTGAACGCATCCAGCTTGGCTACAAGCAGCTCCAGCCCCGTCCGTGGGATAACGCCGCTGAGCGCTATCCGGAAGGCTGCATCGTCGAAGGCAAGGTTGTCCGTATTGCGGACTTCGGCGCGTTCGTCGAGCTCCAGCCCGGTCTGGATGGTCTGGTGCACATCTCCCAGTGCGCGCAGAACCGCGTCGCGAAGGTCACTGACGCCGTGCAGGAAGGTCAGATTGTCCGCGTGAAGGTGCTGAGCGTTGACACCGAGAAGAAGCGCATCTCCCTGTCCATCCGTCAGGCCGCCGAAGACGAATTCTCCTTCGACGACGAGGCGATGGGCGAGGAAGCTCCCGTGGACGCGGAAGAAGCGCCCGTGCAGGAGTAATTGCGGAATTTCTGATTTCGCCCCGCAGCAGGAGGCAAGTGGGATACTGCTTGTCTCCTGCTTTCTTATTATATTGAGGGGGATTTTTGGCTTCTCGAAGCGACGAGGGGCAATGAAAACCATCATCAAAGCGAGGAGAATTGCTATGCCGCGCTGCATCATCCTGACGCCGCTGTATGCGGGCGAAGAGCTGCCGTGGATTGCGCCGCAGCCGGGGGATTTCCTGATTTGCGCGGATGGCGGCTGGGCGCGCGCGCGGCAGTTCGGGCTGACGCCGCAGCTCGTCGTGGGGGATTTTGACTCCATGCCGCCTGCAATGCGCCCGGATGTGCCCACGCTGACCTTGCCGACGGAAAAAGATGATACGGATTTGGTCGTCTGCCTGCATGAAGGGCGCAAACGCGGGTACACTGAGTTTATCCTCGCGGGGGCGATTGGCGGGCGCTTCGACCACACGCTATCTTGCCTGCAATGCGCGGCGGACTGCGCCC
>ERZ772872.2219-NODE-2219-length-16135-cov-3.192724_pt1 | contig 16135 bp, 15 predicted proteins | sample MGYA00512132_ERZ772872 | MGnify/ENA primary metagenome ERZ772872 (study PRJEB29015, sample SAMEA2737724) | human gut metagenome | biome: human gut; feature: human-associated habitat; material: faeces | place: China | collected 2012 ...
TATCCGATCAAGCTGATCATAGTCAGCGTGATACCAGAAAGAATCGCAGGAAGCGCCTCTTTTAAGTATACGCGGAATATGATCTGCATATCTCCTGCTCCAAAAGAACGAGCTGCTTCAATCAGACCATGGTCTACACTTCGAAGTGCTGACTCAATGACTCTGGCTACAAAAGGAATAGCAGAAATGGTTAAAGGCACCAGTGCTGCTTTTGTACCAATGGCCTTTCCTGCGATCATACGGGTAAACGGAATCACAATAACCATTAAAATAATAAACGGAAAGCTGCGGAATACATTTACAAGGATATCTAAAATCCCGTAAATGATCTTATTGGGACGCAGACCATCCGGTGCTGTTACCGTCAGCACGATCGCCGGGATAAAGCCCAGGATAACAGAAAAAATGGTGGATCCGATGACCATATATACGGTCTGCCCGAAGGCTTTCATAATTACATCATACATTTTCAAGCACCTCCCATAAGATACCTCTGTCTGTGAGCCATGCAGTTACACGCTCTTTATCTGCTTCTGTTACATTGATCACCAAGCTTCCCATAATAGTTCCACGGAAGTTCTCCAGTTTTCCCTGGCAGATACCAAAATTGATGTCCAGTTCATGTGCCAGATGAGTAATAGCACTGTCTCCTGCTGTATCGTCATTAAAGAACAGACGCACATTGACACCTTCTTTTGGAAGGAATTCCACACTGTCGCCTACAAATTCCTGAACATCCTTATTTGGTGCTACAAACAGTTCTTCCGGCTTTCCGGCTGCGATCATTTTTCCGTTCTTTAAAAATGCAACCTTGTTGCAGATTTCTTTTACAACTTCCATCTGATGTGTTACCACAACAATGGTAATGCCAAGTTCCTTATTGATCTTGGAAAGCAGTGCCAGAATACCCTTTGTGATCTGCGGATCCAGCGCGGAAGTTGCCTCATCACAAAGCAGGATCTTTGGATTTAAAACAAGAGCTCTTGCAATCGCTACTCTCTGCTTCTGACCACCAGAAAGCTGCTTTGGATAACTTTTTACTTTATCCGTCAGGCCAACCAGATCCAGCAGTTCCATAATACGGTCATGATTTTCCTTACTGTTTTTATTCTGATTCCAGAACTGAAGAGGAAGGGCAATGTTGTCATACACATTCAGGCGGCTTAACAAGTTAAAGTTCTGGAAGATCATTCCCATATCCTTGCGTACCAGCTGAAGTTCTTTCTGGCTGAGTCCTGCGATTTCTTTTCCATCAACTGTGATGGAACCGCCATTATATTTTTCCAGTCCGTTGATGCAGCGAAGGAGTGTAGATTTCCCTGCACCACTCTGACCAATAATCCCAAAGATATCTCCCTGGGCAACGTTAATGGAAATATCCTCCAACACCTGAAGGCTGCCAAATTGTTTGCTTACATGTTCAATATTGATCATAAAATTCTCCTATCTAAGCGGATATTGAAACAGATATAAAAACGGGCAAACGGCTGCTGCAAAATTTCCTGTCTTCACTTTCAGGGTCTTTTACAGCAGCCTACGCCATTTCATTCATAATCAGGTAACATTCAGAAGTGGGGGATTTCCGGATGTTTCTGTCTGTTGCTATTGTATACAGGAAACCGTAACAACGGCTATATCCTAGAATGCCGGGATAACGGAACCACTGTACTTTTCTTCGATGTAATTCTTTACATCATCATTCTCTAATGCCGCGATCAGAGCTTTTGTCTTAGGGCTTTCTTCATTGCCTTCTTTTACAACCAGGTAGTTGATGTACTTGTAGCTTTCGTCGCTGTCTGCCAGCTCTGCTGCTAAAGCATCTTTTTCAGGATTTAAGTTTGCTTCCAGTGCATAGTTTCCGTTGATAACAGATGCATCTACATCGTCTAAAGCTCTTGGCAGGTTTGCTGCATCCAGCTCTGTAAACTCAAAGTTGTGAGGATTCTCTGCAATGCTGGTCAGGTCATACAGATCTTCTGTTTCTTTCAAAGTGATCAGTCCGTTGTCAGCTAACAGTTTGATCGCTCTGGACTCATTGGAACCATCGTTTGGAATAGCAATGTTTGCTCCCTCTGGAAGTTCTTCCAGGCTCTTATAGTTATTAGAATAAATACCCATTGGCTCTAAGTGGATACCTGCAACTGCTACTAAGTGAAGTCCTCTTTCCTTGTTCTGCTCTTCCAGATAACGGATGGTCTGGAAATAGTTTGCATCGATCTCACCATCTTCCAGGCTGGTATTTGGCTGAACATAATCATTAAATTCAACCACTTCTACATCCCAGCCAGCTGCTTCCAGCTTTGGAACTGCTACATCATTTACGATCTCAGCATGTGGAACTGGTGTAACACCAATGGAAATCTTGTTATCATCGCCTTCTGGAGCTGGAACTTCGCCTTCAGCTGCTGCCTCTGCCTTAGTCTCCTCTGCACTGCTTTCTGCTGCTTCAGAAGATGCTGCTTCTATAGTCGCTGCCTCAGTTGCTGCTGCAGTTGTTTCTGCTGTCTTGCTGCCGCATCCGGCAAGAACTGTAATTGCTGCTGTTGCTGCCACTGCTAATGTTAACCATCTTTTCTTCATAATATTTCTCCTCTCTCAATACATCAAGCCCAGGTGACCTGATTCCACTTGTTTGTGCGTCTTGCTTGTGTTTCATTTGATAGTCTGAATTTTAGCACATCCCTCTCGGTCTGTCTATTTGATTAAATCTTTATCTGGTTATAGGTAAAACCTATAGCAAGCAGTTTTACTTGTATGTTATACTAAGCGCAGATCAAACGTGAAACATTTTCCTACTATATATAGAAAGGCACCATATCCATGAGTGAACTGAAGATCATTCCTACAACCGGAAGAAACAACTGCGGCGGACGCTGTATCATCTATGCACATGTTCGTGACGGCGTTATTGAAAAACTCTCTACCGAAACCAAAGGAACACCCGAACATCCCGTTCCTTTATGCGCCTGCGCCAAAGGCTTAAACTATCATAAAACATTTTTAGGTGAAGACCGTCTGCGCTGGCCTATGAAACGGACCGGCAAACGTGGAGAAGGTAAATTTACCCGCATCAGCTGGGAAGAAGCCCTTACTATCCTTACCAAAGAATACATCCGCATCCGGGATACCTACGGTCCCGGTTCCCGGTATGTGAATGATGGCTGCGGCATCAGTGCGGTAATGCGGGGTGACCATATGATGCAGCGTCTTCTGGCTCTTGACGGCGGTTATCTTGGCTGCTACAACTCCTACAGTTCTGCCTGTATCCGCAATGCAACCGACATCACATACGGCACCAGCGAAACCGGTACTCATCCTACAGACTGGTTAAACAGTCAGCTGATCATCCTCTGGGGACACAATCCGGCAGAAACAAGATTTGACAGCAGCACCATGTTTTATTTAAAGAAAGCCAAGGCAGCCGGTATTCCTATTATTGTCATTGATCCACGAAAAAATGACACTGCCATTGCTTTAGATGCCAGTTGGATTCCCATCCGTCCCGCTACAGACAGCGCTCTTGCAGATGCCATGGCTTACGTTATTATAAAAGAAGGTCTTCAGGATCAGAATTTCCTGGATCAATGCTGTCTGGGCTTTGACGCAGCCCATATGCCGGAAAATGTGGATCCATCCCTTAACTGTCTTTCTTATTTAATGGGTGAGACAGACGGTGTTCCCAAGACGCCACAGTGGGGAGAAGGAATCACCGGCATCCCAGCTGAGACCATCCGTGAACTGGCGATCCGCTATGCCACCGCCAAACCTGCCGCTATTATCCAGGGCTACGGCGCCCAGAGAAATGCTTACGGGGAGCAAAGTGCCAGAGGTGCTATCCTTCTGGCCTGTCTCACAGGAAATGTTGGGATCAGCGGCGGCAGCGCAGCAGGAGCTGGAGACTGTTCCACCCATGAACTGCCTGGATTTCCCATACCAGCCAATCCCTATAACCGGGCACTTCCCGTTTTTCTATGGACAGACGCGATTGATCATGGCAGTGAAATGAACGAATATGACGGTATCCGAACCTGTGATCAGGGAATTTTTGATAACTCGGAAAACATTAACCTGGATTCTAATATTAAAATGATCTTCAACCTGGCAAGTAATACCCTTGTAAACCAGCATGGCAACATTAACGATACAACCGAGCTTTTAAAAGATACATCCAAATGCGAATTTATCGTCTGCTCTGATCTTTTTATGACTGCCAGCGCCAAATTCGCAGACCTGCTCCTTCCAGGCGTTTCCATGTTTGAAGAAGAAAATATTACAAAACCATGGAAATTTACAGAATTTCTGGGATTTAACAATAAAGTGATCGAGCCTCTTTATGAATGTAAAACGGAATATGACTGGATTAGAGAACTTGCAAAGCGGATCGGTTTAGAAAATGAATTTACAGAAGGTCGTGATTATGGACAGTGGCTCCGTTATATTTACGAAGATCTGCGCACCAGAGAAACAGAGCTCCCGGAATATGATCGTTTCCGTGAAAAAGGCATCTACAAATATGAAGAAAAAGGCTATCCCATTCCCTTTGAACAAGAAGTAAACGATCCCAAACATCACCCATTTCCAACCCCCAGTGGAAAGATCGAACTGTTTTCCACTAAATTGTGGAAAGCTCCTATGAAAGACTTTATGCCGCCAATCCCCCGGTATGTTGACCCGCCGGAAGGCCCTAAAGATCCACTTTCCAAGCGCTTTCCGCTGCAGCTGTCCGGCTGGCACACCAAATGCCGTACACATACCGTCCACGACAATAATCCCGGACTTCGCAAACTGGATCCCCAATGCCTTTGGATCCACCCGGATGATGCTTCTAATCGCAATATAAAAGATGGGGATATGGTTCTTGTATACAATGACCGTGGAAAAGTAAAAATACCAGCTAAGATCACAGACCGTATTGCAAAAGGTGTTACTGCACTGGCACAGGGAACATGGTACACACCAGATGAAAACGGCACTGATACAAGAGGATCCATCAATGTTCTCACATCTAAACGGCCAACACCTTTCGCAAGAGGAAACGGTCAGCATACGAATCTGGTAGAAGTTAAAAAGGCAGATTCAGAAAAGGAGCACTAAATCTATACTATGAAACAAGCTTTACAATCTTTCATTTGTTTCTTTAAAAAAGAAACGGTACTATGCATTGCAGGACTATTAGCCCTGATATCGGCATTTTTTGTGCCGCCTTCCGTCGCTTATCTTCAATACATTGACTTTCGGGTACTTTCCCTGCTTTTTTGCCTGATGCTGGTGGTAGCCGGTTTTCAAAGCATTGGACTTTTTGGCTGCCTGGGTTCTGCCCTTTTATCAAAGGTACATACCACAAGACAGCTGACCCTGGTGCTTTCCCTGCTTTGCTTCTTTTCCAGTATGTTTATCACCAATGATGTGGCACTCCTGACTTTTGTGCCTTTTGGTATTATGATCCTGACCATGGCAAACCTTGAGAAACTATTGATCCCGGTGATCGTTTTGCAGACCATTGCCGCAAATCTTGGAAGTATGTTCACACCTGTGGGAAACCCGCAAAATCTGTACCTGGCTTCTGCCTTTTCCATTCCTGCAGGAACTTTTTTAATGCGGATGCTGCCTCTTACGGCACTTTCCCTGCTATTACTTGCCGCTGCAATCTTCCTGCTTCACGCTGAACCCGTCGATATTCCTTCTGCCAAGGCAAAACATTGGCCCAACTTCAAGGAAACAGCTGTATACCTGGCACTCTTTCTGATCTGTCTGGGTTGTGTATCCCACCTGATCCCTTATCCGCTGATGCTGATCCTGGTCCTGGCTGCTTTATGTTTCGTTAACCGGGCTTTATTTAAAAACGCTGATTATTTTCTGCTTCTTACCTTTGTGTTCTTTTTCCTGTTTATTGGAAATACACAAAGAATCCCGGCTGTATCCGATCTGCTCCACCGGCTGATCCGCGGACGTGAACTGGGTGCCGGTATTCTATTAAGCCAATGTATCAGTAATGTACCTGCCGCGATCCTGCTTTCCGGCTTCACAGATCAGGCAATCCCACTGTTGTATGGGGTAAATATCGGAGGCCTTGGAACTCTGATCGCATCTCTTGCAAGCCTGATTTCTTACCGCTTCTATGCCGGAACAGAACATGCACATACCGGACGATATATGAAGATCTTTACCCTTTATAATATTATTTTTCTGATCATTCTGGCTTTTGCAGCCTGGAGATTCATTGCATAAATGGCAATCAAAAAGGTGCACAAAATGATATCCAAATAAAAAATGAAAGGATCTTACAAATGAAACATCCGCTCAGACAGAAGCAGCAACCTCAGAAGAAACATCTGCCTAGACAGAAACTGTTACCGAACAATCTGAAACAGCTGAAAGTGCAGCACAAACAACTGAATCTGAAACAAAGAACTTTGAACAGCGCCTGGAACCTGTAGAACCTGTAGATGGAACGGTTGCCGCAGCAGCAGGCATGTGCTTGACTGGGGCGCTGTTGACAATTCTCCTTACTTTACATCCAATGACTATTATAATGGGACAGGAATCTCTGATACTCTCGTACTGATCGACCATTTCAAAACGTATCAGCAAACTTCTGAGAGAAGCTGCGGAGCCGCAAGTGTCTTATGACCATAAATTACCTGACCGGTGAAGCCCCAGGAGAAGATACCCTGGATAAAGAAATGGACATTCGTTATCTTGACAACAAACGTGAAGACGGCTCCTATGGCGCAACCACCGCTTCTATCGCTGAAGCTTTAAAAAATCGTGGTTTTGATGTCCAGTCTTCTGCTGACACAGCAGATGCAGATGGCTATTCTTTTTATGATGAGAAGGAACTTGCGGAATTTTTGAAGGGTAAACTGAGTTTGATTATCAGGTAATGGGAGAAAATGAGAAGATCCAGCAGTATGTAACCCTTAAGTAAACAGACGTGGGGGTCCGAAAGCCACCGGCGCGCATTACAGATGCGCATTTGGGAGAAAATCCTTTGTTCGTGGGCTTGCGCCGCCTAGTGTCAGAACTGCGAACCCAACTCACACGCTTCGCGTGTTCGGGCACGGTTCTCCGTTCTGACGCTATGCTCGCCCACTCACGGATTTTCAAACAAATGCTTATTCTGTAATGCGCGCCGGTGGCTTTCTACGCTATCACCTATTTACAAATTAAAAACGGTGGATATTAGTTACAGTTCAGTCTTGCATCTTCTTACCCGCTTACAGTGGACAAGAAGATTTGGGCGTCTGCCTTATGAAGATTTAGCGCCAAAAACATTTATGAAAACAAGTTTTCAACGTATTTTCGACCCTAAATCTTCGCAAGGGAACCGTAACGGGTATTATCCAAAATTAAGGAAAACACTGGATTTCCCTGCTTCTATCGCATAAAACAATAAGTAGCAGGGGGACATTACGCTTAAATACTGTATTTTTTTTGCGATATGCCAATACAGTAGAAAGAGCCCCGCCATGTATAATAAGCATTCGGTAGGCAATTTTGGACCTTTTGTGAGCATAGCGGACAGGGCGGAGGCGTTGCCTGAACACGCGAAGCGTGTGAGTTGGCCGGAGCCCTGTCTAATTGGCGGCGGAACAAAAGGTCCAGAAAATTGCCGTGAATGCGTTTATACATGGCGGGGCTCTTTCGAACCCTTCGGAACAAAAATCGCAATTCTCATAAAAATCAACAAGTTTTGCGGTTTATAATCGCACACTATAAAAAACGCAGGATCCATCTTTCTTGCGATCCTGCGTTTCTTTAATAATACTATGCTAATACTTTTCCTTCCGGGAACAGACTTCTGAACACAGTTCTTACTAACGGTCCTGCGATCAGCAGCTGGAATGGAAGTGCCATAATGAAGTTTTTAGGAATATTGGTCAGCCAGATGATCAGCAGAAGATTCCACTGTTCGGAACGTACACAGCCTTCCATAGCGCCATAAAAAGACATGATGATAACCATAGGAACTACCATACAGGTAGATACTGCGATCACTTTGCGAAGCACACTACTGTCCCTGTTTACAAAGAAACGGAACGCAACTCCCTTTGCAGGTCCGGATACAACAAACCAGTCCATGCAGAAAGCGAAAACAACGGCAATAGGGAATCCCAGCCATCCTTCGCGAAGCACCTCTGTGCTGAAACCACCCATATGAAGGGTAACATTGTACATACTCATCCAGAGCACCATAGTAAAACACATCATGACACTGTAGATCAGACTTTCTCTCTTATTCTGCGGCATTTTCATTTCTCCTTTTTCTCATTAATCTTTGATATTTTACTGTTGCGTACGACCACAAAAAAGAGACCACACGGGGACCTGGAAACATAATTTCATGTTTCACGGTGACTCGTTTGATCTCTACTTTTATATTTCATGCAATATGTCTGTATGCAATCTCACTGCGTCATACGCTTGCGCATTCTGTTTTGACAAAGCACTATTATAGCGGCTCTTTTCCTATTGTGTAAGTACTTTTTTTAATACTTTCTGCATTTCAGCACTTTCTATAATACATAATCGCAGTATACAGTATATTTTGTATATGACCTACAATGCAGCACCCGCTTTTCTCACCTGTCATTTTAGCATGCGCACTGAATCTATTACTGCTCCTGGTTCAGATACTCCATGATCCCCATATGTAAGGTCCATGCCAACCGGTCCTGATACTCTTCTGTTTCCAGTTTTCCCGCCTCTTCCCGGTTAGAAAGAAATCCACACTCTGCAATAACGATCGGTTCTTTTACATGGAGCAGAAGATAATAATTGTCGTTGGCTTTTGCCTGTCTTTTATTAGCATCTCCTAACACATAATCGAAACGTTTCTGTAAGATCTGCGCCAGTTTCTTTCCTCTGACAGATGTCTTATAGTAAAATACCTGTCCGCCCCGGATGTCTTCCTCATGATAACTGTTCTGGTGAATGCTGATGACCAGATCCGGCTTGGCTTCTTCAATCAACTGACAGCGTTTGCGCATATCTGCCATTTTTTTGTGAGTATCATTAGGAGAATAAAGTCCCATGTCTTTATCCCGGGTAAGAACCACCACCACATCTGAGGCTTCCAGATAGTTTTTCAGCTTCTTTGCAATAGCCAGATTTATGTCCTTTTCCAATTGTCCGCTGATCCCTACTTTTCCAGGATCAGTACCTCCGTGACCCGGATCAACACAGACAACATATTTCTTTTCCTCTCCAAAAACATTTTCCGACTGTATATAGTGTATCCCGGCCGCCGCCAGTGTACCTGCCTGCCAGGACAAAAAAGCAACTGTTCCAAGAAGGACTGCGCCCATAAGCAGCTGAGAAGAAGACTGTTTCATAAATCAGACCTGTATGCCCTTTTTATCCAGTATATTCAGAAACATTTAAAATCAGTCGAAAATGACTTCAGGATTTATTTCATTAAGGATCAGTCATTTACCTCCAGATAGTTATAGTCTTTTACTGCATCTTCTACAATGTATTCCAGATATTCAAATAATACCATAGGATAACAGTATTCCTGCCACATCTTATATGCAGCAGTCCTGGTAGCATAGTTCACCACCTCATAGGCTTTTCCGCCGTAGCAGGCTGCATTTAACTGTGCATATACCTCTGACATCTGCTCTTTCTGAGCTTTGGTCAGCTTTACAAAAATATCTCCCTTTTCCTCTTCTGCCGAATCCTTCATAGCATCATAGGCCTGATTGTAAAAAATAGTATTTAACGTTGCCGGAGCATAGGTGTTAAAATTCAGCAGGTTCTCATCCGTACTCTTATGTTTTCTGGCCCATTTTTCCATATCCACCTGTTTTGTATGATAGGAAAAGGTTTCATCATCCCGGTATTCCAGCACTCCGTACTGACATGGAGGTGTGGAAAGGGAACTGGTAACGATCTCATAGATTCCCCGGTCCTCCTCATCTCTCATATAATGCTGTACATGAAGATGTCCACTTAAAAACAGCGGGATATTGGCCTCTTCCAGCCGGTTTACCAGTTCTTCGCTGTGTTCAATAGTACAGTCTTCCACGTAAACTTTACTTTCATCCAATAAATTGTGATGAGCTACCGGAAGAAGGATCACGCCATCTTCCCAGGCTTTCTCCAGCTGGTCATCGATCCAGTCATAGGTCTCTGTTTTTATCATTCCGCCTACTTTATTGGTAGGGCTGTACTGACAGCTGTCTAACATTAAAAGGCGCATATCCGGTCCCAGATCGTAGGTATAACTTAAAGATGCCGGATCCCTGCTCAGTGCCTCTTCATAGCCAAAATCATTGTAATTTTCCGCAAATTCATCCCCAGTGATACTCTCAGCCTGCTGCCTGGAACGTCCGTCAAAAGAAGCGGCATTCTTATTATTGATATCATGGTTTCCCGGAATGACCACTACCTGGATACCATCTTTTTCCACCTGATCCAGCTTTTTCGCCAGTTCCTTATGGCTTTCTTTCTCTCCATTTAAAGTCAGGTCACCGCTTAAAATAATCACATCCGGCTTCAGTGTTTCTGCCTGTTCAAAGGCCGCATCTGTGATCTCCCACACATAATTGGTCAGCTTTCCGTCCCCATGTTCCACCATGTACTGAAATTCTTCCCCTTTGTCTGTAAGAGAATCTGCCAGGTAGTGAATATCCGTCATAAGAACAATGCGCTTTCCGTTTTCCATAGGCTGCGCTTCTGCTTCTTTTTCACCATGTGGAAATGGTTCAATATCTTCTGGATGGGCATCTGTAGGCTTCTCTGGCTCCTCCTCTGTTTTCCCAGACGGCCGCTGCCTGGTTTCTTCTGTGTCTGTTTCCGTCTGAGAAGCGTTTACCGGCTGCGTGTCCTTATTTCCCGGATACAGACTGCACCCAGCTGCAGACACGCAAAATACAGACAACAAGGCTGCTGTCATGATCCCTTTTTTCTTTTTCATCCTTCATCCCTCTTTTTCTTCTGACACCTTTTATCTGCCCTAATTTACATCATTCATAACAGCCCATATATCCGCTGTTTCAAATCCCAGCTTCCAACAGGCAATTCCTGCCAGATCATATTTATTAACTAAATCCTTCTTCAGTCCCAGTGACTTCGTCTCCTCCATCCAGATCTTCTGGATTCCATTTTCATTTTCTACTTCACCATAATACTGTCCTACATTGTCCTGCCATGTCAGTTCTACATTGTTTTCATCCACCCAGTTCTGCGCTGCGGTTATGCCATAGGCCTTAGATGTAGTCTTTCCATCTTTTTCTGTCCATACTCTTGTATAAAAAGGAACACTGTTGATCAGTTTTTCTTTTGGTACTTCCTCCAGCGTGCCGGTAATGCCATTTTCCACATAGGAAAGAGATGCAACAGAGCCTGCATCGCCTCCTGCGAAATGTTCATCATATCCCATAACGATCACATAATCTGCTACTGTTCCCTGCTCTTTTCGGTTATAAAACGCGCTGTAGACAGCAGGAACATAGTCATCCACCGACAGAACCAATCCTTTCTGTCTGCATGATACGGACATTTCGCGGATAAACTGCACATAATGAGGACCTGCAGACGACTTCAGGCTTTCAAAATCCAGATTGAAACCATCAAATCCATACACATCAGCCTCTTTCATCAGATTTTCAATCAATTTTTTTCTGGTTGCAGTGGATGAAAACAATTTAGCTGAGTTTACATTTTTTACACTTTCTTCCGTGCTGATATTATCAAACATAGCCCATACCTGAAGACCCATGGCATGTGCTTTCTCTACATAATCTTTGCTTGCAAGTGAAGTATAATTGCCATCGTTGTCCGTTATATTAAACCAGGTTGGTACGATCACATTCATTCCTTTAGCTGTATCAGCAACCTTATCCAAAGTGGCATTAGCATCCTTTGTGGTCACCTGGTGGAAGCCCAGACGGATCTTTCCTTCCAATGAAATATTTGTATACACAGGAGCCCGAAATTCACTGACCGGTGTTTCTTCCTGGATTTTGCTTAACCTGCTGTTGGGAACATAACCAATATATCCATTTTCCGTACGAACTTTGGACCATTTATCCATCTGCTCTATGATCTGTACAGAAGTTCCCTTTTCTTCTGTATTAATGATCTCGCTGCGGATACCACCCTTTACGCGGACAGAAGTTTTATAGCGCAGTGTGGCCGCTTCATATGTATCCCAGTTTGTATCAATAAATACTCTTTTGATCTCGCTGGTAGCAAAGGCTTCTTCCCGTATATCCGTATAATTTTTCACCAGTCCCAAAGACAGATATACTTCTCCGCCTTTTTCCTTTATAAGCGGACCTGCATCCCCTTTGGTTGATGCATCTGCGTAGACGATTTCCTCCGGAAGCGCATAAACCAGAAGTTTCTCCCCATCATCCCAGTAGAACCTCTGATTTACATGGTCATCCACCCATTCCACAGGCAGATATACCTGACCATCTTCGTAAATACCCTTTTCATCCTGAAGTTCATTGTCTAAAAGCAGAGCCACCTGCTCTCCTTTGATCTGGAAAACATCCCGTTTATCTGCCATCTTTGTGCCCGGCCGCAGATATTTCCCATATAAAAATCCTGCTCCGCAGCCAACTGCTGCAAGGAGCAAAAATCCTGCGATCACTGCCGGCCCGCAGCCTCTTTTCTTCCTTCTGGTCTGTTTTCTGCTTCGTCCTGTTGATCTGTTTTCCATGTGAATTTCCTCTTATGTATAACACATTTTATATCCGACAACTGTTTTGATATTCTATCCCTTATTGGCGGGGACCAAGTTCAAAAATCCCCTTGCAAGCAAGCTTGCATCGGATTTCAGACCTTTTGACCTTGATGTACTCTCTGAATCTTTCATGCACTTGCTTTTGCGGCCGATTTTCCGCCAGTCGCACCCGAATTTTATCAACGTACGCACCGCGTACGCCTCAAAAATTTGGGCACAACTGACAAAAAATCTTCTCGCAAAATCAAGTACAAAAAGATTCCGAGAGTACATCTTGGTATCATTTTATATGATTCCGCTGTATTGTACAAGCATTTTCACAGTATTGCAGGCTTTCCAAAAAAATAGTTACAGTTCAACTGTAACAAAAAATACCCTGCAGACAGCTTTGCTTGCAGGCTGAGATGGTTATTTTCTCATACTGCTGTCTACAGGATATTTTAAGCTTGATTTCTGATCTTCTATTTTTTTATCTTATTTCTTTTTTTGATCCATAGAAAGATATACCTTATCGAAACGTATTTCTTTTAAACCGCCTTTATCTGAGCAGACGTAGTCTCCCATATAGAAGCCTCCGTCTTCCCCCACTTCAAAAATACGGTTCCATTCGGCTTCCCGGCATATTTTTCCATCTATGAGGATGGGAATCCCCCGTTTTTTAAATCTTCTCAGCCCCTCTAAGTAATCTTTTCGGTTTCTTGCATCCTCATTCTGCTTTTTGCTTTTCATACTGTAATTCCCCATACCAGAACGGTACTCTTTTTCTCACTCAAAGAGGTTTTCGTGACATACATCCTGTAAGGTCTTTCGAAATACCGCCTGTTCTCCTTTTTTCTTAAAATATACCCGCAAACCATTCCATGGTCAGGACATCCACTGAAAAAGCATCTGCTGAAAGTGGGATCTGTTTTAAAGAAATGTGAAACTGCCGTTCTATTTCTCTTTTCGTGATCTCGCTGCCAAATGCAGTCATACAGATCCACTCTCTGACTGTTTCCCCTTTCTCTGCCAATAATCCCAGAAACCCATTCAGCTTCCATTCTGACAGATCTGCGATCAGGACTTTTTTCGTACACCGAAGCCATTCCGGAAAAATTTCTTCTCTGATCTCCCCAAAATCAATGAGTATTTCCTGGTAGTCTTTTTCCATACACGCAGCCAGCACAGCCGGATCTCCTTCATAATAGTAATCCACACCCAATAAACGAAAATGATCTTTCTTCTTAAAAGAACGGCTGTCTTCTTTTCCGCCAGCACCTAAAAATGCCCTTATTTTTTCCAGATCTTTCTGTGGATTCCACTGTAGGATAGCTGTCTTTTTCTGTCTGCAGCTGCAAAGATAATTGGCCGCCCGGATCACAAAATGAGTCACTCCCGTTCCTCTGCCAGATCCGGCTACCCCCATAACCTGTGCTGTATGTGCCATGGAAACCTCCTTTTCGCCCTCATCTTGCTTTTTTCTGGTTCTTGCGTGCAATGATCCTGTATACAGTTAAAAAGAGAGGTTAAAAAACCGGTACCTTCCCGGCCTGGACAAAAAGGATCTGCGTATTCCGGTGTACAAAAGAGGATGGGACTATAGCCAAATGTCATATCTGCACCCTTTTTTCCAGGCCTGTGACGCCAGATAAAAAAAGCCGTGGACCCTTTTTCTATTTTCATGGTTTTCAGCATCGTTTCCGCTTTCCCGTACTCCCACAGGTTTTCGCTTATCACTGCTGCCAGAAAATGTTCTTTCTCTTTTAACTCCCGCGCTGCCTCCTCCCAGTCTGTTCCAAAATCTTTTATGATCACCTGGACATCCGTTTTCTCTTCCAGCTTTACCGCCAGTCCGTACCAGGGCTTCATCTGACATCCCCGGATATGATAAATACCGAAATGATCCATTCGTGTCACACCCTCTTTTTCTGCCATCCGCCTTATTGCTCCTGACTGGTTTTTCTCTTCATAAAGGACTTTTATCCCCATTTTGGCAAGAATAGCGCACAATCCCAAAGCCAGATGGGTGGCTCCTGCACCTGGTGTACTGCCTGTTATCACAATATTCAGAGATGATACTGTTTTTTTATGGACGCTTACCAGGCGTCCGCACTGCACAGAACGTTCCAGAGCCTGCTCCAGTTCTTTTGCCGAAGCATACCGTTTTTCCCGTTCCGGTTCCATGCATTTTCTGATGATATTCTGGATCGTTTCAGATACCTCTGCTTTGCAGTCTGTGGCAGCTTCCTTATTCAGGGTTCCATAGATCATAAAAAATGAAGGACGGCACCAATGGCGTAAATATCCGTTCTCTGGTCTAAACACTGGTCAGTGGTATATAGTTCAGGCGCTGCACAGCCTGCGGTTCCATACCGTTCTTTTTGCAAACTGGCACTTTCCGCTTCCCCCGCATGATCAAAATCGATCAGCTGCATGGTATCTTTCCAAAGCATCAGATTTTTCGGTTGTAGATCTAAATGTAATATGGGTTTATCACAAGAATGATGTAAATATTCAACTAATGAACAGATCTGCTGTCCAAAACGGATAGCATCTCTTTCCTGAAATGGTCCCTGACTTTGTATCAGGTCATACAGAGAATTGCCTTCAAGATATTCCTCAATAAGATAAAAGTAATGGCTGTCCTCTTCCATGTCATAAACCAGTGGGATGCCCGGATACCGCAGCTCTTTTAAAATGAGAGCCTCTTTTCGGAATCCTTCGTAGTCTTTGTGAGTCTTCGGCACACATTTGATCGCCCGGTATTCATTTAATCCCAGGTGGACTGCTTTCCATACAGTTCCTGTGCGTCCCGCTCCCACTGCTTGAATCAGCCGGTATTTTCCAAACAGGATTTCCCTCTCTTTTCACCTCGCTTTCGTTACAATATCATCTCTTGTTGACATTCTATCGTAGATTTTGTTACTTGTCTATGGTCCACATAATGACTACATGCATACCGAATGCATGCTCTATACATTTTTTAATGTCTATTGAGTAATAATTATAGTTCTGCCTTATGAAGATTTAGTGCCAAAAGTACTAATGGAAACAAGTTTTCAACGTACTTTTGACCTTAAATCTTTGCAAAGCTGAACTATAATTTATTTTATATATCTTTTATTGATATTTCTGCCTGTTATGTAGTATATTTTAATTGTAGAAGTTTATCTTCAGATCCTATTGCTTTATCTTACAAGATCTGAAAAAATCAAAAGAGAACAGGAAGTGATCCTATATGAAAATAGAACGAATCAATGACAATCAGATACGCTGCACCCTGACAAGCTTAGATCTTAGCTCACGGGGGATTAATCTGGCAGAGCTGGCTTACGGTTCTGAAAAAGCCAGAAATCTGTTCCGGGAAATGATCCAGCAGGCAGCCAAAGAAGTAGGTTTTGAAGCAGAAGACATTCCTTTAATGGTAGAAGCCATCCCTCTGTCTTCTGAAAGTATTAT
>ERZ772872.2233-NODE-2233-length-16059-cov-4.838415_pt1 | contig 16059 bp, 15 predicted proteins | sample MGYA00512132_ERZ772872 | MGnify/ENA primary metagenome ERZ772872 (study PRJEB29015, sample SAMEA2737724) | human gut metagenome | biome: human gut; feature: human-associated habitat; material: faeces | place: China | collected 2012 ...
TATCAAACACGGCAAAACAATGGCTCAGATTATATAAATTTAAATACGGAGGTAAACCAAGTGTCATTTCTTCTAAAAGATAACCAAAAATCAAAGGTGAACCCAGTGCAACATAATTGTCCGGAAGAACCGATGAAAAGGTTAGTCCTACAATTGTCCACATTGTGGCGTATAATGAAAACACACTGACAATTAGAAATACATATAAAATAGGACTGTTTAACGCTATATAGCTATAAACATCCGGGGTTTCGTATGGCTGTGGTGGACAGAAAAACGAAACCATACCAAAATAAGTCATAATTCCCACAAATATTGAAGTGAATCCGGAAAGTGCACATACTACTACATTTGACCATGCATAGTTTCTTTCGCCACTGCGCACAATAATCGATTTTATATAACCCGAATTGCAATCTTGACAATAAACTGTGACAAAAGGAATAGAAGAAAAGAAAACCATTACTTTTTTGAACATTCCCAGATGAATCATCAAATCAATGGTATACACTGAATTTGTTCCAATTCCATCAATATATTCACGAGAACTGACATAACACATGAATACCGTGGCGATAATTGAAGCGATATACCATTTTGACACAAATGCCCTTTTTAGGCTTGATACAAACAAACTCTTCATAAGACTATTATCCTCCGATGGAAACCAAAGGGATAGCTTCGCCGCTTACCGCACTAATTATTGCGGTATAATTTTGGCCTTCTAAATTCTCTTTTATATCTATGATATCAGATAACGAGTTTTTACATTTTCCATATTTTCCGTCGATAAACCATACAGGCTCAATTCTCCACTCTGTAAAATTATCAAAATCGTATCTTGCTATATATCCAAGCTTGATCATTGTAATTTCGATTTCATTATCTAAAATAATATTTTCAAAAGATTTTTTAATACTTTGAACAACATCTAATGTAGAGCAAATATATGAATCTTGAATTGTGCTTTTTACATCAAAAACACCAGACACTTCAAATGCAATCAATCCATTTCTACCATAAATGAAATAAACCCTTGATGAGGATATAAATTCGTTTTCACCAGTAGCGTTCATAATACTTAGCGAAGGAATATTTTGATAAAGAACAGGATATATCAGGAGATATGCATCCTGTTCGTAACCCCATTTACTAACTTTTTCACCATATTTATCTCTTGTATCATATTCATCCTGTAGTTGATTTACTGTAGCAGCATCCATTGAATAGATTTGTGGTTCTCCAAGAATATCATCAATCTCAAGCAAGGATATAACCTGGTTTGCATTGTATACAGCGTCACTTTTTTCAATTCCATCTATGTTTTTATTATTGAAAATTTTCTTAAGCGTATCTTTTTCCTTGAAGTTTTTATAATTATCGAAATAATATGTGTAATTGTATTCAATCTCCATTTCTGTGCGATAAGATACAGTCCCTAAAGAAAATGTTAAATCAGATTCGTCATCAAAAATATAGGAATAAAAGAGGTCATCCGGTCCAGTCATTTCGTCTGAAAATTCATCCACAATTTGACGTCCATCTGAAATACCGGAAACAATGCTTTCTTTGTCCCAAGTCACTGGTTTTGCAGAAGCTATTGACACTTTTTGATTCATGTCAAAATCAGCCGGAATATTTACATTGGCTTTAATTGTAAGCTTCTCAACATCCCTATCCTCAATGTAAGTTGGAAATTCGCTTACATCATTTTCATTATTTGCTCCTGATGAGTTATCTCCCGATAAGGAAGAATTAGAGTTTTGCTTATTTTCTGTTGTAGGAAAACATCCTGTCATCATAGCAGACACCAATACAACCAACATACATACACTAATTATTTTTTTAATATAAATTCTCATAACATACCTTACCTTTCTTTTTACAATTAATATCTTGAGGTTTAATCTTATGCTTTGATATAGAATCGTAATTTTTCCATAAATTAAGCCTCCCGTATGATCTATAACCAAATCATACGGGAGGCTTGTATCGTAAATTGTATCAATCTGTATCTAAATTGTATATTCTGTAATCATCTTTATTTTTCTTTTACATCGATTGGACACTGTAAAATTCCAAACTCTGTATAATATTCTTTTATATCATCTTTCTTACATGCCCATTCCTCTAAATAATAATACTCATTTATGTCAAGTCCTAATTGATTCTCATAATAGTTTTTTACCGCTAACTCTAATGAATTTATAAATGATGGATCTTCCTGTCCATAATTTAGGTAGTAAGATGAAGAAGGGCAAGAAAGGGATATTAATGTTTTTGTTTTTTCCTCATAATTGAATTCAAGCACGAAATCGCCCGATGTTATAACCACATTTATAAAATTTAGTGCCGTAGGTTGATTATCTATCTTGACTAAAGTGCTGTTTTGAGAATAATTCGCTATTCCATCTGAAATTATCATTTTTATATGTTCGCAAATAGATTCATCGCTTTCAAAAAAAGTTTCAAATAACTCAAATGATTTTTTTTGCATATAGGATGGTTCATAATTGTCTCTATCTAAAGATATATCATTATATGCACCAATACCTATCTCACGATTATAATAAAGTTCAGCGACCTGATTACTTGTTATTTTCGTGCCACCACGTATGTTGTAGTCCCAATAAATTTTTTGGTTTAACAACTTTTCTTCGTTTTGTTCACTCATAAGCTGCGGCAAAAAAACAATACAAACAGTCAAAATTATTAATAATACAAATATACCGATTTTCTTTAGTTTATTCATCTTCCTCACCGCCTTTTTTCAAATTAAAGGAAACAGTTGTTCCTTTACCTTTTTCACTTTCAAAAGAAAGCTCCGTACCGTGGAATGTTGCAATCTCTTTGCACAAGGACAATCCAAGACCTGCACCACCAAATTTTCTTGAACGGGATTTATCCTCACGGTAAAATGGTTCGGTTAAAAGTTTAATATTTTCCTTTGCAATACCTCTGCCTTTGTCCTCGACAAAAACTCGAACAATATCATTTGATGATTTGCTATAAATTTTAACAGTAGTTTGAGGTTCTGATGCCTTAAAAGCATTGTCAACTAAATTATAAAGAAGTGAAAGCAAAAGCACGCCATTTGCACATATTGTTTCATCATCAAAATCAATGGAAAATAAAACATCGTACTTTTCGGATAAGTGTTTTAGAGTGGCTTTTAACTGTTCTCCAATGGTTAAAAGATTTAGTTTTTCCATTTCTATCTGCTCATTTTGAAACACGTATAAATCCAGTAATTGTAATGATAGTTTTTCAAGACGCTTTGCTTCATTATATATTGCTTCCGCTGCTTGGTCTTTCTCCGTTGTATTCAGGTCGTAAGAACGTAACATTTGAGCGTATCCTATGATAGCCGTCATCGGAGTTTTCATTTCGTGAGTAAAATCAGCCACAAAGATATTACGTTTTTCCGATTCTTCTCTGATCTCTTTAATTTTTTGTTCAATAGCTAATGACATAGAATTAAAACTTTCGGATAAAGCAGCGATTTCGTAATCAGAGCTTTTAACATCAACTTTTTTTCCATAGTTGCCCAATGCGACCTCATCCGAAACTTTGGTAAGTAAACTCAAAGGTTTTGTTATTTTTTTCGCTGAGGCAAGTATCAACAATCCGCTTATAACAGATATGATAAAAACGACAATGCCATAACTGTTCCAAAACAAACCACATTGTTTTTGTATTTCCGTGAAATCCGAGTAAACAACGAGATAATAAACATCTGCTTCGGTGCCAATTTTGCATACTGATTCCATAAGGATTAGGTCATCCTTTTTAATAAACTGAGATACACACTTGTTGTCATCAATCTCCGTATATTCACTTGTTGCATTTTGTGATGTATGTATTTCAATCTCCACCACGGAATTATCTAAAGAATCCTTTATTTGACGGACTATATTGTTTTTATGCGTTCCGGTTATTTCGCTGTAAGAAACATCTGCGAAAGCCAAAAAACTGTCTGCTACATAGTTTACGGTGGTCTTTACACGTTCTACTTGCGTATTCCAAAGAGTATTGTTTACATTATTGATAATAAGTATCCCGCCAACACCCGTCGCAAGGAGAACGATGATATATGCTATGCAAAAAAATTTATATGATAATTTCATTTTAATTTCTCCGCTCTAAATTTGTATCCAACCTTATATATTGTTTCAATGGCATCGCCTAAATCAAGTTTTTTCTTCAACCTTTGAATGTGGAGATCTATTGTACGAGTATTTCCAAGATAAGGTTCTTGCCACAGTTGTTCAAAAATGGTTTCTCTGTATAATGCAATGTTTTTATTCCGTACCAAATACAATAATAAATCATATTCTTTGGCAGGTAAAACTACAAGTTCTCCGTCTAGCAGAACGGTGCGTTCCAGAGTGTCAATTTTGATTTTACCAACTTCAAGGATATTATCAGTCTTATGAAATCTTCTGAGTACAGTAGCTACACGTGCCAATAATTCTTCTAAATCAAACGGCTTTGAAATATAATCCTCAGCACCAAGTTTTAACCCTTTTACTCTATCAGGCACGGAAGTTTTGGCAGTAACAAAAATAACAGGTATATCAAACTGTTTGATATATTCTATTAGATCGTATCCGTCAATATCAGGCAACATAATATCAAGTAATATTAAATCATATCTTTTTTCTTCAATTTTTTGGGTTGCAGCCATTCCATCATTCACTATTTCACACATATATCCGTTTTTACAAAGACACAGTTTAACCATTTCGGCTATGGACTGCTCATCTTCAACAATTAAAATTTTATTCACTTCGTTCACCTCTGATTTTATTATAACATATAATTGTATCTTTTTTGTATCTTGCCCTCTATAATAGGATTCAAGGTTGGTTTAACATTAGACGATTTCAACTTTATTTTTCACAACCTGAATTCTTATCGCTTCTATGTAGATATGAAATACCCTATTATAAGAGATTTCAAATCGTTCAATAAGAGCTCTCGTTTCTGTAAAATATAATAGATTTATTATATCAATGCAAGGTGGTGAGCTTATGGACGAAAGAAATAATGATTTTGACTTCGATTTTACGCCAATCGGTCTGGCTATCAAAAAAGCCAGAACAGCACAGGGTATGACAAGAGAACAGCTTGCCCGTATCGTTGACTACGACCCAAGGCATTTACAGGCGATTGAAAATGAGGGGCAAAAGCCGAGTCTGGAGCTGTTTATTCAGCTTGTGACGATGTTCAACATTTCGGTTGACGAGTACATATTCCCCAATAAAGAAGTCAATAAAAGTTCCGCCCGCAGACGCTTAGACGCACAGCTCGACAATTTAGATGATAAAGAACTGTCCATTGTAGAAGCAACCGTCAATGGTTTATGTAAGGCAAAGGAGCCAGAGGATTAAAACCTCTGGTTTTCTTTTGCACATTTACGCTCTACGAATAATATTTAATCTGTGTCCCATACGGCTTAACAATTCATTGGTTATGCTTTCTGCACTTTCAGCTACCATCGGTGCTGTAATTTCTTCCTTTCCATCTTTACCAATCAGCGTTGCAATACTTCCAGTCTTAACATTGGGAATATCTGTTACATCAACTGCAAGTTGATCCATACAGATTTTTCCGACAATAGGGGCTTGCCGTCCACCAATCAGCACATAACTATTTCCACAAGACAGATTTCTTGGAAAACCATCTGCATATCCAATTGGTAATATGGCAATTAAACTATCTCGGGTTGCAGTAAAAGCCCTGCTATAACCAACACTTTCGCCCTGCTTTATCTTCCGAATTAAAACAACTTTTGCTTTCAAAGAAAGTACAGGTCTTAAATCAAGTTCTAATTTTGTTTTGTCATTAGTAGAGCTTAAAACACCATACAGAGCAACACCCACTCTGATATAATCACATTCAAGCTCTGGATAATTCAATAATCCATAACTACTTTGGATATGTACTTTAGGTATATTCAAACCGCTGTTTTTCAGCCAATCAAGCACTTTATAGAAACTGCCTATTTGCTTGTTTGTAAATGCAACATCATTTTCTTCAAGGCTGTCAGCCGCACACAAATGTGTAAAAATTCCCGCAACTTTGATGTGCTTCAAAGAAAAAGCTGCAAGGATTTTATCCTTATCTTCTGTGCTAAATCCAAGTCTGTGCATACCAGTGTCAATTTTAATATGTGCTTTAATGTCATATCCCTGTTTATTTAAAAGCAACGAATACCTATAATCTATCAAGGTTTGTGTCAGCTCATACTTACAAAGTTCTTTTGCCCTTGAAGGCGATGTATAGCCTAAAATTAGGATTTCGCTAGAGATGCCATATTTTCTCAATCGGATACCTTCATCAATGGTAGCTACCGCAAATGAAGAAACTCCTATCTGCTCAAGATATGTCGTCACTTCATACATACCGTGACCATAGGCTTCCGCTTTTACAACCGCCATCAATTCACATTTAGGTGACATTGCTTTTTGCAAAGTGTTTACATTATGCGCTAAATTATTTAGGTTGATTTCCAGATACGCTCTATCCGTATCGGCGGTATGTTTTGCCTTTTTCGGTTTCAGACGGCTCAATAACGCTGTTATAACCACTGCGAATACTACCGCTGCAAAGCAGACCGCAATATAATGAACAAGGCTGTTTTCAACAAGCAGGCTTTGTAGATGCAGTAATTTGGCAAACAATCGTATTACAACAATCATAAACGGATGAATGATATAGATAATCAATGATATTGTCCGTAATCCTGTGCGGCGTTTTCCTCTAAAGTGCAGAAGAAGATTAAATAAGCAATACACACTCGGAAGTAAAAGCACATACATACTGTCATGTTTCTGTATATCAAAATGATGTAAAGTAAGGGCTTCTCCAAACATAAGGGCAAAACAAACTATAAATCCTACTATACTTCTTTTTAACGATAGCCTGTTTTGATTATCAGAGATATATCCACCAAGCACAAAAAAGATTGGGGCAAAAAATATTCCGTTTCTTGTGTAATCTGTTAATTGGAAGATTAGATTGTAAAAACCATTTAAGCAGGAAACGCTTTTCACAATTCCATAATAACTATCTCCAAATAAGCCTATGATATAGAGTACAGAAGCTATCAAAAAGGCTTTGCGATAATGAATTTTCTTTACCAGATACCAAGCAATCGCAGCTCCGATAATAGATGCAGGAAGATACCACAAGTGATATAAAGTACCATCAAATACAATGTCTTTTATGATATTTGGCAAAAGGTTGTCCATTTTGAAATAACCGTTATAAACATTGATAGGTATGTATAAGAGTATTGCAACCCCGTAAATTAAGGTTGTCTTTTTTATAAAAGCTTCCAGCTTTTCGGCATTACAGGTATATCTGGAAATCAGAAAAAATCCAGATGTCATAAAAAAGAACGGAACGGCTACACGGGATACAATGCGTGTAAATATAAAGTTGCCTGTTTCACTAAAAGAAGAGAGAGGCGAAGTATGAATAGCAACAATCAATAAGGCTGCAATAAATCTAAAATAATCAATGCCAGAATAGCTTTCGTTTTTAGTCATCTGTTTTCCTCCATATGGTCACAACAAAACCGTCTATGTTATTACCAGAAATCTGATAAACACAATTTTCTGGTGTTTTTATCAGCGCTTTGTCGTCTTTTGCAGGAACATAATATATTTCAATCTCAGCTCTGTGAGCCTGCTCAAAAAGATATTTTTTATCTTCCAGATAGGCTTTTATAAATTGTGTGTATTCTTCAAGTGAAAAACCATTTTCCTGCATAATTTTTGAGTGTGGGTATCCTACATATCGAAAATGCCACGGCTCGTGTGAAATTCCCGTGATTTCTTCTTTGTCCTTTGCATAGCGTTCGATAAATCCATAGTCTGGGGCTGCTTTTCTAAACTCATTACAGATACCGACATAGGGGAAATCGGGACGGATAAAATCTATTTCTTTTTCGTTCAATCCCAAATCAATAGCAAGTCCTGTCTGATGCTCGCTGTGATTTGGAAGGGCAACATATTTTCGGGTGAATGCTTTTCCATTGTCCTTAAGAGAATCATCATATATAGCAGCCTGTTCCTGTTCCGAGCGAAAACCGCTTACGGGGACAATGAAATTTCCCGATGATATTTTTTCAAAAATCAGTTGTAGTACATTTGCAACTTCACGCTTTACGAGGACATCTGGAAAGCGTATATCCACGGGAGCTAAATCGTCAGCGTTGTCATTTTTTAGTGGATACTGTGCATTCACAAGCAATAAATTACCGCAGTAGATTTGTTTTTTGCTTAATTCAATCGTCTTCATTTAACATATAAGCCTATCAGTTTGTCGAGCATTTCTGCAAAAGACAGACCAATCCCTTTCATCATATTGGGATAACGGCTGTGAGAAGTAAAGCCTGGAATTGTGTTGACTTCGTTAAATACAATTTCTCCAGAAGTTGTATAAAACATATCAACCCTTGCAAAGCCGGAACAGCCCAAAGCCTTATATATCGCCACCGCTGTTTCCTGTACCCGTTTTTCTTCTTTTGGAGAAAGTCTTGCAGGCATATGGATTTTTGAAGTTTTTAAGGTATATTTTTCTGTATAGTCAAAGAAACCGTTTGACAGTTCAATTTCATCTATTCGTCCAACCGTCAGGTTGTCGATACCGAGTATGGCGCAGCCTACCTCAAATCCACCTATTGCTTCTTCAACGATAACTTCTGTATCGTGTTCAAAGGCTGATTCTATGGCGGTATTTATTTCTGCTTGCTCAGTTACTTTTGTAATACCAAAAGACGAGCCTGCACGAACCGGTTTTACGAAAAGCGGATAGGAAAGCTCTGTTTCGATTTTTTTCAAAGCCGTATTCTTTTCAGAGCGTTTGAAAGTTACCGATTTCGGAACTTTTACTCCGGCAAGGCTTACGAGCTTGTGCGCTCTGTCCTTATCCATACAGAGAGCCGAAGCAAGCGTATTGCAGCCGATCACAGGAATACCCGAAAGTTCAAACATTCCTTGAAGTGTGCCATCCTCTCCGTTTTTGCCGTGTAAAATTGGGAAAACCAAATCTATATGAACAGCAGTGTATTGATCCTCGTCAAATTCCCAAATGCCCTTTTGAGAGTGACTTACAGATACGGTCACAGGATAGAGATTTTCCCGATCCCCGCTCCAAGTATTATTTGCTATGTTCTCATACCGACCTTTGTAGTGATACCAGTCCCCGTTTCGAGTGATTCCTATGGGGATAATGTCATACTTATCATGATTGATATTTTCAAACACGGAAAATGCCGATTGTAATGACACCTCATACTCTGTTGAATTGCCGCCAAAAATAATAGCTATTTTTTTCTTCTGCATTTTACACACCTCTTTCTTCAATTTTTATATCATCGGGTAGCTTATAGGCTATTTCGCATTGATTGACATACAATCCTTTTTCCGTCTGCCTACCAGTCATTTTGTCTTTTTCTGTACGACAAACAGAAGCTATTTGATATACTTTTTCCTCTCGCTTGACATAGGAAACAGACGAATTAAAAACCGTATATTCAATATTTACGGAACTTTGCGACAAAATTCGACCATACATATATTTATCATCAAAGCTAATCTCAATCTGGAAAGTATTGTCCGTATCGTTGCGGATTTTTAAATCTAACCACCCTTCGTTGATTGTCGCATCAGTTCCGCAAGGTAAATCTTCTGTTGTGGATGGAAATGACTCAACAGCGTGTCCGTGTCGCTCAACAACTGTAAGAGGTGTGTGTAAAAAAAGCCAAAATAACATATTGCTTAATTGACACAAACCTCCACCATAAGAGCCGACAATCTTTCCGTCAACAAGGCTTAATCCGTCCTTATATTTCTCGTGGTGGTCTGCCCACCGTACAAGCTGCCAAAAAGAAAATGTTTCATTTGGCTCAATAATCACCTTATTGATTGTTCTTGCGGCAAGTTTAAGATTATGTACCTTGTTAATTTGATATTTCATATCAAATCCACTGTTTTCATTCAGCATAAGTGATGAAGTTTCAAATACCGTATTAGGCAATAGTGCCTCAGATTTATTTTTGGCGTATTTGTTTCCGTCTATCAGCATTTCTAAATAGAACAGTTTTTTCCTTTGCCATTTACGGATAGGAAGTAAAAAGGGAAACACCTGTGTCAGTCTTTTCCTTTTCATAAATTCACCCTCTTAGTTTGTTTCTCCCAGATATTCTTCAAGGCATATTCCTCGTTTGCATATTTCGGTAGCCGCATTAACACCGACATATCGGTAATGCCATGGCTCGTTGGCTATACCTGTGATTGCAACTTTATTCTCTGGATAGCGATATATAAACCCATAGCGATGGGCATTTTGAGCGAGCCAGTTATAAACCTCATAACCATATGAATTTATGCCATCAGCATTTATATCAACACCAAGACCAAGTTGATGTTCACTTGTTCCCGGAATAGCAACCCAGCGTTCTGTTTCTGTTTTTGCGTCGGATTCAGAATATCCTTTTTCGATATACTCCGCCATTGATTCATCGTATATTTGCTGTTGCTCCTGCTCTGTTCTGTAGCCGGAGGCAACAACAGGATATACACCATCATCCCTCATATCATCAAACATTTTCTGAAGCTGAGGGTATATTCTGCTGTCCACGCATTGTCCGTTTGATAGTTCTGTTAAATCGATTTCACTGTCAGTTTCAAGGGGATGCCATTTATTCACCAGTATCAAGCACCATTCTCCATCTGCTTCATTTTCATTACCAAAATCAATGGAAGGCAATGATGCCTTGTTGTATATATCTGTCCCTGCAAAACGCTGAACAAAGATGCAGGCTAATGCTATCAGTAAAATCAGGATGCAGATAAATAAGTGGGGACGGCGTTTCTTGGTTTGTTGGGTATGAGTTGACATCGTTTTTCCTCCCTGATAAGCTAAAAAAGCACGCTTGCTTTTGGTACTGTAAGTGTACCAAAAGCAAGCGTGCTTTTTTTTCGTTTCCCCACAAGAGTTTCCTATGTTTTCCTGCGGAATTTCTTACGATTTTCCTACAGGAGCGGAAGAGTGACTGTAAATTCGATTTGCTCATTTTCACTTTTTGCGGTAATTGTTCCGTTATGAAGCTCAACGATTTCTTTTGCAACTGCAAGACCCAATCCTGCACCTCCGCTTCTGGAACTTCGTGCAACATCAAGACGATAAAACTGCTCAAAAATGCGTACAAGCTTTTCTTTTGGAATGGTATTGCCGCAATTGGTAAACTGAATACACAAATTTTCACCGTTTTGTTTTACAGTAATATGAATCGTGCTGTCATCAAAGCTATAATTCACTGCATTTCTCAGCAGATTATCAAAAACGCGCTGCATCTTATTGACATCGCACTTTATCATAGTGTCTGGGACTATTTCAAGCTCACATTTTAAATTCTTCTCTAAAAACATTGGTTTGAACTCGTATGTAAGTTGTTCAAGCATACGGGTCAAATTGACCCTGCTGTACTCAAGAGTGATATTAGAAAGATTAAACCGCGTGATTTCAAAAAATTCGTTAATTAAATCCTCAAGATGTTCTGCTTTTTCCAAAGAAATTGACAAATACTTTTCTCTTAATTCTTCGGAAATTTTGTTTTCGTCCCGCAGCAAAGTTAAATACCCAATTACTGAGGTGAGTGGGGTTTTCAAATCGTGGGCAAGATAAACAACAAGGTCATTTTTCCGTTGTTCTGAAAGCTCTGCTGCCAGTTTTCGTTGTTCAAGAGTATGCTTAATATGATTGATTTTCTTTTCGATTGCAGTTAATTCAGAAGGCAAAACAATATCTCCTGAATTTTCTTCTATCAGAGCATCTATACTACGGTTAATTTCTTTGAAATACTTGGAAAATTCATTTAGATAAAAACGCAGTATAATTGCAAATAATATTAGGGAAAGCACTATGAAGAAAAGACTCATATAATTTCTAATATACATTGAATATACATTTAAAGCTCGGTCATAATCATGATAGACAAAATTATCCAAAAAACCCACAAAAGCATTTGCTATGTGCCCTCTTAAAAATAGAGAGTACAAGGTTGCTAAAAAGGCAAACGCAAAAAACAACATTCCAAAAGTTCTAATCAATAATTTATTTTTAAGAAGACGATAATCATCTCTTTGGCTATTTCTTTTATTTTTCAATGGTATATCCCACTCCCCACACAGTTTTTATAAATTTCGGTTTTTTTGCAGGCTCATTAAGCTTTTCCCTCAATCTTCCGATATGAGCCATAACAGTATTATTGTTATCAAGGTACTGCTCGCCCCAAACATTTTCAAACAATTCTTCAGATGGTATAACTTTTCCTCTGTTCTCACATAAGTACCATAGGATAGAAAACTCAGTAGGTGTCAAAGTAACCTCTTTTCCATACAAAGTACATTTGTGAGTATTCTTGTTTATAATAAGTCCTCTTACATCATGTTCTGCAATGGGAGCATCTTTTTCCTCGGTATTAGCCGCATTATTATAACGAACATAACGGCGAAGTTGCGTTTTTACTCTTGCTACAACCTCCAAAGGATTGAAAGGTTTTGTAATGTAATCATCAGCTCCAATGGTAAGTCCCATAATTTTATCAGTATCCTCAACTTTTGCCGTCAGCATTATAATAGGATAATAATACTGTTCTCTGATTTTCTGACAAATACGAAATCCATCAATATCTGGAAGCATTACATCTAAAATTGCCAAATCCATTTTTTGCGTTTCAATACATTCCAAAGCATCCAGACCATTATAAAATTTATATACCGTGTATCCGTCATTTTTTAGATATACCTCAATTAAATCGGCTATCTCTTTTTCATCATCAACTATTAAAATATTTTCATTCATATTATTCGCACTCCTTATTAACCTTGTCTGGCAAGGCTTCCATAATATCTCCAAAATCGCAATTCAAGTATTCGCATATTTCCAATAATACAGGGAGCGTAACATTCTCATTTTTACCAAGTTTAGCAAAAGTGCTTTTACTTGCTCCGATAGCATCTCGAAGCTCGCCCTTTTTCATATTCTTATCAATTAAAAGTTTCCAAAGTTTATTATAACTCACTCGCATTTGGCTCACCTCATCAGGATGTTTTTCCTATTATATCATCAAAAGTCCAGAAAAGCAATGTTTAGGTTCGCATATTCAAACTTAAGTTGCAAATATATAGTATATGTATTGAAACCGCCTGTTATACAAGCGGTTTCTGTTTTTATTTCGTGTTTTAATAGGCAGGGACACCGTAACCGAGGATTTCATAATATCCGACAGGATATTGTTTCTGCCTGCAGGTGTCGCCAGAATTACCCTCAACGGTGTAAACGATGCCGTTCTCGACTTTCTCAACAATTCCCGTATGGTCGGAAACGCCGTCCTGTCCGTTTTCATCGTCCCAATCAAAGAAAATGATTTGACCTGCCGACGGCTCAAAGCCGCTGTCCTGCCATTGTCCACGGTCTTTGAACCATTGCACCCCATTTACGCAGCCTGCGAATTTCGGTATCACGCCGCTGTCGATATAGCCGCACTCATTTGCACACCAACTCACAAAGCAGGCACACCATTCTACACGCCCGTCAAAGCCATACCAAGACCAATAGGGCTGACCGCCCACATTGCCGACCTGCGACAAGGCAACGGTCACGATTTCGCCGTCGCCATCCGAGATACCGTAAAGCACAGCAGACCAGAGCGAATTGTTTTCCTCGGCAAGTAATTCGGATAGCTGTTGTCGCTGTTCCTCGTTAAACCCGTATAGGTCAGCCATTTCATCGGCGGTCTTGTGACTGACCGTGATATAGAGATAAGTCCGTGTAACGGTGGTTTCGGTCTGCACGATGTTCCCGTGACCGTCGTCGCTCTCGGTTATGACGGTTTCGGTCTTGCTTTCCGTTCTGCTGCTGATTTCGTTCATCTCCCAGAAAATACCCGATAGAAGCTGCTTTTTACCCTCGTCCATTGTTGCCACTTCCTGCGGATTGTCTGGGTCGGTAGCAGTCTTTACGGAATAGACCGCAAGCACCTCTTTCCAGACCGCACGGCTTCCCGACATTTCCAGAACATCATAGGTCGTGCTGCTTTGGATTTCGTCAAGACGGGTATCGTATTCGGCATTGATTTCCCGTACAACGCTCTGCATTGTCATACCGTTTCCAGAGTCCTCGCCCGAAAAGAAAATGCCAAACACCGAGCCTGCAATCAAGGCAATCAGACAGATAACAATAATAATCACGACGGCAATCCAACCGCCTGCGGCTATGGCGGCTACAAGAGCTTTGACGCCTGCAATAATCGCTTTAACTGCGGCAATCGTAGCTTTTACTGCCGCTTTCACCGCCGCAGCCGTAGCCTTGGCAGTGGCTTTTGCTGCCTGTGCAGCCCTTTGAGCCGCTTTTGCCGAAGCCTTTGCCGCTGCCTTCGTTGCTTTGGCGGTATGCTCGGCTGTTTTGATAGCCGCCTTAGAGGTAGCCTGTGCAGTCTTAACGCTTTTCTGGGTGGTTTTGACCGTACCTTTTGCGGTTGCCTTGACCGTCTTTTCAGCATTTCGGGCGGTGGTCTTAACCGTCTTTTTGCCTTGCTGTCGGGTCTTGATAAACTGAGATTTTGCCCTTTGGGTGCTATCGGGAGCAGAGGAACGGCTTGCAGCCCCGTGACGGATCTGCAAGCCGTTGTTATTCTGTTCGGCGGCTTTTGCCGCCTTTTTCTGTTTATAGGACGATATTTTATCCTTTGCCTTACCGATATTTTCCCTTGTTTCCTTGACAGCCTTTTGCCCTTGCTTGTTAAATTGGTGGATACCCTCGTCCTTGATACGGTCAGCTCTGTAGGAAAGCCTGTCGGCAGCATATTCCGTAGCGGAGTTTTCATCGGCGTAACAACCTTGTTCCGCCTTATCCTTTGTTTTTGCATAAGCGGACTTCATACGCTCGGTAGCAATGGCGGCTTTGTCTATGGTCTTTATCGTACCTTTGACCGCATCTCTGGTTTTTATATCAGCCATTAAAAGCCTCCTTTCCTTGAAGCGGTACAGATATTAGGCAACCCTTTTTGCCACTACAACAAGTCTGCCGTTTTGTGCGGAGTATTCGCAGGTAGAAAGCGTGATAAGCCTGTCACCGTATTCTGCGGTCACGCCCGTATCGTACAGGGCAAGCTCCTTGCACTTGGCGATATAAGCGTTAAAGTCATTTTCGTCCTCTGCGTTTATAAAATCGTAGTAGCGGAAGCCTGCCGAGCTGTACGCAACCGTTTTGAACACGGCAATGATTTCATACTCGCCCCGCTTTGTGAGGGTATCAAAACGAATGGTCTTGTGTTCCTCGTAAAAATCTTTGCTCTTGTAATTCTCCAATGCGCCGAACATCTTTTGCCCTTTGATGTGATGACCGTAAATAACAAGGTTATCACTCGTGAATAGGTCGCAATTTTCCTGCACATACGGAGTGCCTAAATCGCTGTACTCCTTTTCAAAATTGTGCTTCAGATAATAATTGGGGTTGTTCGGGGTTTGCATTACGGGATAGTTGATATTCGTGCCGGCAATCGAAAGCCAGCCGACCATATCCGTATTTTGCAGATACAGCTCGCCGTATTCCGCAAGCACGGTTTCTTCCTCCGTAAGCAGAACATCGGTCGTTTCACTTTCGCCTGTCTGCGCCTGTTCCACAACCTCGACAATTTTTTCAAAGACTTCTTCCTGCTTACTTTCGTGTGCATAGTGGCTGTAAATACGGAAGCCGCAAAAAGCCGCCGCACCTAACAGGCACACGGCGGCAATCATACAGATGATTTTCGTGTATTTCTTCATAAGCGTTATCCTTTCTTATTCTGTTTTAGGGGCAAAAAATAACGCCCACATTTTCTGTGAGCGTTACTGTTGCCATATTGATTTCAGATACAAAATGCGGCATAGAGAGGAACGATTTTTTTGTTGTCCTCAAAGCCGAAGTTTTTGGCAGAGAGCTTGATTGCATAAGCGGGCTTGTAGGTGTCCATATAGACCTTTAAGCTCTTGGCTCTGGTGT
>ERZ772872.2247-NODE-2247-length-16007-cov-3.577232_pt1 | contig 16007 bp, 9 predicted proteins | sample MGYA00512132_ERZ772872 | MGnify/ENA primary metagenome ERZ772872 (study PRJEB29015, sample SAMEA2737724) | human gut metagenome | biome: human gut; feature: human-associated habitat; material: faeces | place: China | collected 2012 ...
ACGTTCTCCGGAACGGTAATCGTCCCCATACAGTGACATATCTGCCGCCAGAATTCCAACCAGTGTTACCCCAGGAAAATCATGACCTTTCACAATCATCTGCGTTCCAATCAGAATATCTGCTTCTTCATTTGCAAACGCTGACAGAATCTTCTCATGCCCGTCTTTATTCTTTGTCGTATCCAAATCCATACGCAGGACTCTTGCCTGTGGAAAGCGCTTCTTTACCAAATCCTCTACCTGCTGCGTTCCCATGCGGAATCCACCAATATAAGGTGAACCACAGGACGGACAAGTTTTGATCATCCTCTCCTCATGCCCACAGTAATGACAGATGAGCCTGCCTCCTCTGTGCTCTGAGAGCGAAACATCACAATGAGGACATTTTACTACATATCCACAGGACCTGCAAGAGACGAACCCCGCATATCCACGCCGATTGAGGAAAAGCATCATCTGGTGGTGCTCACTGAAACACTTTTCCATAAGTTCTGTCAGTCTGTCACTTAAAATACTACGGTTTCCATTCTTTAATTCTTCCCGCATATCGACCGTGTATACCTTTGGCATCACTTGCCTGGTAGCACGGTTCTTTAATTCCAGCATCGTGCAGCTTCCGCCCTGGCACCAGGAAAATGCTTCCACAGAAGGTGTTGCTGAACCAAGTACGACACTTGCCTGTTCAATCTGTGCACGGTGTATTGCAGTCTCCCTTGCATGATATCTTGGCACCTGCTCACTTTTATAAGTAGGTTCATGCTCTTCATCAATCACGATTAGTCCCAGATTGGAAAATGGTGTAAAAAGCGCAGATCTAGGTCCAATCATCACATCCACTTCTCCACGTCTGACACGCTCCATCTGATCAGAACGCTCTCCCTGGGAAAGTCTGGAATTCAAAATCGACACCCGGTTTCCAAATCTGGCATAGAAGCGCATCACCGTCTGATAAGTCAGCGCAATCTCTGGAATCAGCATAATTGCCTGTTTTCCCTGACTGACCACCCGACTGATCATCTCAATATAAACTTCCGTTTTCCCACTTCCGGTTACGCCATAAAGCAGATATGTTCCGTAATGTTTCTGACTGTAATCTTTCCAGAATGTGTCGATTGCCTGCTGTTGTTCTGGTGTATGTGTAAGTGGACCGAAATCTTTTTTCTGGTAGTGTATCGGATTACGGAAATTCTCTTCTTCCTGAATCTCCAATACGCCCTGCTCTTCCAGAGAACGAATGACCGAAAGTGTGACATTTAACTTCTTTGTAATGAGCTCATAGTCCTGCTGCGGCTGATCTAACAGCCCTGCCAAAAGCCTTGCTCTTGCCTTTTGGTTCTTGTGCAGATAAATATCTAACTGCTTCTTTCCTTCCTCTTCATTTAAAAGAAGCTTCACCTTGCGTTTGTGCTGGATCCGCTCTTTTTTCTTAATAGGAAGTACCGTCTTCAATGCCTGGATCATAGTTCCACCATAGTATTCTCGGATCCATGCAGCTAGAGCAATAAGTTTTGACTCGATTTCCTGATGGTTTTCTTCAATACAAAGAACTTCTTTAATTTTTGCGAGGTCGTAATCTGTTTTTTCAGAAAATCCTATCACATATCCATGAGTTTCTTTATTCCCTTTGCCAAATGGAACTATAACTTCCATTCCAACTTGAAGCACCCCCTCAAGTTCTGGGGGGATGCGATACTGAAACACTTTATCTAATTTTTCATGCGTAATATCAATAATAATATCAGCGAACATTACTCTCCTTTAAGTTCTTCCAATACTTCTTTAATCAGGACTCTCTCATCCATGTCATATTTCACGCCTTTGATTTCCTGATATGTCTCATGTCCCTTTCCAGCCAGCACAATGACATCACCCGGACGTCCATGCTCGATGGCATAACGGATTGCCTCTTTACGGTCGCAGATGTCGATATATTTTCCATCTGTCTTTTTCATACCCACGATGATATCATCAATAATTGCCTGTGGCTCTTCGAATCTCGGGTTATCTGAAGTAATGATTGTAAAATCAGACAACTTTCCAGATACCTCTCCCATCTCATAACGTCTTGTCTTAGAACGGTTTCCACCACAGCCAAATACCGTCACGATACGTCCCGGATTGTAATCACGAAGTGTGTGTAACAAGCTCTCCAGTGCCATAGCATTATGCGCATAGTCAATCATAAGTGTAAAATCATCGGATACCTTGACCATCTCAATGCGGCCTTTAACCTTTGCGACTTTCAGTGCATCTTTGATTTTCTCGATCGGTACATTAAAATGTCTGCATACTGCAATAGCTGTCAGTGAATTGTACACACTGAATTCTCCAGGAATGTCGATTTCCACATCAAAGTCCATCAGTCCTGTCACATGGTACCAAACCCCAAGATATCCCGGTCTTGAGATGTGCTTCACATTGATTGCACGAAGATCTGCCTTCTCCCCAAATCCAAATGTCTCAATTTCGCAGGTTGCATCTTTAAATACATCTTCGAACCACTTGTCATCTACATTTCCAATTCCAACTTTGCACTGTTTGAACAGAAGTCCTTTACAGCGCTTATAGTCCTCAAAATCTTTATGCTCATTCGGTCCAATATGGTCTTCTCCAAGATTTGTGAAGATTCCGATATCAAACATAATCCCTGCGGTTCTGTGAAGCATCAGTCCCTGTGAAGAAACCTCCATAACCACACAGTCACATCCAGCTTCCACCATCTGTGCAAAATACTTCTGAATCGTGTAAGACTCCGGTGTTGTATTATTAGATGGAATGGTCTTATCCCCGATAATTGCCTCAATCGTACCAATCAATCCGACTTTGTGTCCTACTTCCTCCAGAATAGCTTTTACCATATAAGTTGTTGTTGTCTTCCCCTTGGTACCGGTAATTCCAATGGTCTTAAGCTTTTCAGCCGGATATCCGAAGTAGGCTGCTGACATAAGTGCCAGTGCGTATCTTGTATTTTCTACTTTGATAACGGTCAATCCCTCTGGCACTTCCACATCTTTTTCCACAATAACCGCTGCAGCACCTTTTTCTGCTACATCTTTTACATACTGATGACCATCCGAGACAGCACCACTGATACACACAAACGCACTGTCCGGTACGACCTTTCTGGAATCATTGACAAGTTCTGTAATCTCTATATTATCACTGCCCGCGACTACCTTGTAATCCAGACGCTCCAATAACTTTGTTAATTTCATTCTCTATGCCTCCTGATCATATTTTCAATATTTTACATCTTCACATTTTTTTGAAAATAAACATTCTCTCCTGTTTCAGTTAAATAGAAAAATATTTACATTTTATTATATAACATTCTTTTGGCGAAAAGCAACGAATTGCAATAAATTCTTCTATTTACATTGCGTGCTATATATTTTCACCAATTCTGTTATCATGTCAACGGCTTTTTCCATACCTTCAACTGTGATATGCTCATAAGGTCCATGATATGCATGACCACCTGTTCCAAGATTCGGGCAAGGAAGTCCACGGAAACTAAGCTGGCATCCATCTGTACCGCCTCGTATTGGCAGACACTGCGGTGTAAGTCCGACTTTCTCACATGCTTTCTTTGCATTGTCGATCAGATGCATATGCTGTGCAATAATCTCACTCATATTACGGTATTGATCTTTTAATGTAAGAATAACAGTTCCGTCTCCCCATTTTTGATTCAGGTCATCTGTAATCTGCTTCATTACTTTCTTGCGTTGCTCAAACTTTTCTGCATCGTGGTCTCGGATGATGTAATGAAGCTTTGCAAGTGCACATTCGCCTTCCATACTTAGCAAATGATAAAATCCCTCATAGCCTTCTGTATCACGAGGAGTCTCGCCCTTTGGAAGCATAGAATCGAATTCCATGGCAACAAGACTGGCGTTAACCATCGTATCTTTGGAGGATCCCGGGTGTACACTGACACCATGAAATTCTATAGAAGCACTGCATGCATTAAAATTCTCATACTGAATCTCATTTTCAGTGTCACCGTCAAGTGTGTATGCAAAATCCGCACCAAACTTATCAATATCAAAATGTGCAGCACCGGTTCCGGTCTCTTCATCCGGTGTAAATGCAACACAAAGTGAACCGTGTGGAATATTTTCTTCATTTAATCTTTCAATCAATGTAAGAATCTCTGCAATCCCGGCTTTATCATCGGCACCAAGAATTGTCGTTCCATCACCGGTAATCAATGTTCGTCCTTTTAAGTTCTTAAGATGCGGAAACATTTCAGGACTTAAGGTAACTCCACTTTCTCCAAGAGCCAGTGCTTCTCCGTCATACTTTTCTGTAATCATTGGTTTTATATCATGATCACAATAATCAGAAACCGTGTCCATATGTGCAATGAAACCAATTGCAGGTGCGTTTTCATATCCTGGCGTTGCCGGAATTTTCCCATAAAGGAAGCATGAATCTGTCAATATTACATTGCAGATTCCCAAATCTTCCATTTCCTTTTTTAAAACATTTGCCAGGTCAAATTGACACTGGGAGGAAGGTGTTGTATCACTTTCCTCATTGCTTGGTGTACGGATCACCACATATTTCAATAATCGTTCGTATACGTTCATAGTTACAATCCCCTTTATATCTTTATTCTTTGCAGACATCAACCCATTTTTCTGCATCTGCGACTGCTTCAAGTTCTGCAATCGTAAGTCTGACTGCACTGTGATCATTACCTGCCGCCGGATAGACTGTATCGAATTTTTTCAGAGATTCATCCAGATAAACAGGAATTCCTTCTTTGATGCCAAATGGGCATACACCGCCCGGAGCATGTCCAATATATTTTTCCACATCATCAAACGGAATCATTTTTGCCTTTACATGAAAAGTATCTTTATACTTATGATTGTCTACCCTTGCAGTACCCTCTGCTAGGATCAGAATCGGTGTATCACCGACCAGAAAAGATAATGTCTTTGCAATCATGCCCGGTTCTACACCAAGCGCTTCTGCCGCAAGCTGTACTGTTGCACTGGAATCTTCCAGTTCAATGATATGGTCTTCGTAACCTTTTTCTTGTAAATATTTTTTTGCTTTTTCAAATGACATAGTAAAAGCCTCATTTCGTAATTATTCGATAGCTGATTTTTCTGAGAAACTGGTAAATAATATTAGCTCTCTGTTGACATCAGCATATTTATTGTATCATAAAAATGCTTAGAGGAAAGTACTAATTATTGCATACTCATTTTAAATTTTCTATTGCATTTAATTACGTTATTATGTTACACTACATCTACATCAAATTTCGGGCACAAAATTTTCATTATGTTTCAAAAACGCCCCTGGAAATCCTTAGCCAAGATTTCATTTCTGAATTTCATTTGCTTTTTCAGCAAAGAATTCACTTAGATTTTTGATGAAGTTACTCGCCAACCGCAACTTCCAGTGATTCCTGGCGCTGGTATCGTTGCAGTTTCACCGGACAAATGATACGGTACTTCTGAATTTAATTACATTTTCTCGTCATATAATCTTTATACATTGTTTTTTTATACTCAAAATGTTAAAATATATTCAGATAGTTTCCATATCAGATTCGTCCAGAGAGGAGACCTATGGAAACAAACAACACGACAACTTCAAATGGGGTACAGAATTCTCACACAAAAGACAACGCTGCTAAGATTGTATTCGGAGACCCAGTGCTCTGCGCTCAATTCTTAAAAGGATATACGGACATTCCTCTTTTTAAGGAGATAAAGCCCGAAGATATTGAAAATGTTTCTTCACATTTTTTGCCTTTATTTCAGGAATCCAGAGACTCAGATACTGTAAATAAAATTCGTATAGGTGATTCTGAAATCTATCTGATTGCACTCATCGAACATCAATCGGAAAATGATTTTGACATGTCCTTCCGGATACTCCGTTATATCGTATTTATCTGGACAGATTATACCACGCAGCAGGAAAAGCTACATAAAGGTATCACAAAATCCAAATCTTTTCTTTATCCGCCAATCCTGCCCATCGTATATTACGAAGGAACCAGCACATGGTCTGCACCGTTGAACTTTAAGGATCGCGTCTTTTTGAGTGACGTCTTGGGAGATTATATACCAAGTTTCAATTACCTGGTCATTCCGTTAAACCAATATTCCAAGCAGGACCTGATTGAAAAGAATGATGAGCTTTCTTTAATCTTTCTCATTAACCAGCTTCAGAGTTCCTCAGAATTTCATGATTTAAAAGATATTCCTAAAGAATACACGGAACATCTTACAGAAGATACCCCAGATTATCTGTTAAAAATTATTGGAAAAGTAATTGCCGTTCTTCTTCATAAACTAAATGTACCTGATGAAGAAGTTTATGAGGTTACAGACCAAATCACAAGGAGGAAATTCAGTATGATGTTCGATAATTTTCAAGCTTATGATGTACAGGAGACCAGACGGATCAGCCGTGAGGAAGGACGGCTTGAGGGACGAATCGAAGGCGAACGTGCCGGTCGAATTGAAGGCGAACGACTCCATTTAATCAAGCAAGTTATTAAACGAATTGAATTACAGTATTCTGTCAATCAAATTGCTGAATCTCTCCTGGAACCATTGGATATTATCCAACCTATTTATGACATTGCGCTTCAACAGGGATCTGATTACGATGCCAACCTGATTTTAGATGAACTCAACTCAAAAAATATTCAATAAATACTGAATTTTTTCTATCTTTTATAGCCCATTATAAAAAGCTCTGGATATCTGCCAGAGCTTTTATTGTCACCGTTTCTTATTCCATTCTGTTCTCGTTCTCTCTCCATACCGTTTTCGTAAAAATTTCTTTCCTATTCCTGCTTAAATCCTTCTCCGACAACTTCATTGGATTCCATAATGATCGTAAATGCTTTCGGATCTATCTCTTTTACCATTCTTTTTATCGTATACATCTGCTTGTTATTGCATGCACACATGACCACGTCTTTTTTTTCACCACTATAGCTTCCCACACCTTCCAGAATCGTTGAGCCACGGCCTGCATATTCATCAATCTGTTCTGCCACCTCTTTTCCTTGCTTTGTTACAATCAATGTCATCTTACCTTCATCTATTCCATACATAATACGATCCATAACCGTCGCCATAAGATATGTCACAAGAATTCCATAAATCAGTCCGTCAACTTCTTTGAATACCAGTGCACTTCCAAGGATAATCGTACAGATATCCAAACCGAATGTGATCATACCGAGTGTCATGTGTGGTTTTGCTTTCTTGATGGACATACTGATAAAATCCTGTCCTCCGGTAGAGGAACCTCGCATAAAAATCAGCGCAAATCCGATTCCGCATAATACACCCATGCAAAGTGCAGCAAGAAGCCTGTTTCCATTATACACTGGAAGCATCGGTGCCACATAGTCTGTCAGTACGGACCAAATCAGAGTTGTCTTTACTGACTTTAGGAAAAATGTTTTTCCAAGATATTTGTAACAGAAAATGGTGACCGGGATATTCAGAAGTATCATTCCTGCACCAACTGGAATCTTAAACAGATGATACAGTATGATTGCAATTCCGGAAAATCCTGCTACCGGAAAATTCGCATTCAGCGCAAAATTATAAATTCCAACCGCACCAAGCATTCCTGCTGCCAGATCCACCAGAAGATCAATCCCTAATTCCTTCCAGTCAAATTTTTTCTTTAACATCTACATTTCCTCCTCTTATCTTTCATCTGATATCATAGCTTCTCTCAAAAAAAAGAACAGACACAAACTATATATTCTATAATTCGCATCTGCTCTTGTATTATAATTTCATTTCACGAAGATTTAAAATTCTCTGATTACTGCTTCCCCGAAACTGTAATGTAATATCCTTCAAATCTTCTACAAACGGACCATCTACCAGTACATCTATATAAGACAACATCTCATCCGTGACTTCTGTATAGGCTCTTCCACCTGGTATCAGATCTTTGTCATATACATACCCGGAATAACTCCAGATATTCTTCTTTGGATACATGTCCCGGACTTTTTTTAAGAGCTTTACAAGTTCTCTTTGATTCTCCGGTTCAAATGGTTCTCCGCCAAGAAGTGTAAGTCCTGCAATGTATGGATGATTCAATGCATCCAAAATTTCTTTTTCAGTCTTCTCAGTATACGGATTCCCATAATGAAAATCCCATGTTTCTGCATTAAAACAACCTTTACAGTGATGACGACATCCTGAGACAAACAATGTCACTCGAACTCCCGGGCCATCTGCTATATCATATTTTTTTATTTCTCCATAATTCATATAAAATTCCCAGCCTTTATTTTTTCTAACTAATCTGCAAATTTTAATGCAAAATCCGGGAACCGTAAAATTTCATACTTTAACTCCGCAATTTGCTTTTACAGATGTAAGACTCTATCCTTAATCTCCTGTGTTCTTCCCTGATTCCAGAACTGTGTTCCGATATATCCACATGTTCTTCTGGCTACTGACATCTTATCCTGATCACGGTTACCACAGTTCGGGCACTCCCAGATAAGCTTTCCACTTTCGTCTTCTTTAATCTGAATCTCTCCATCATAACCACAGATTTCACAGTAGTCACTCTTTGTATTCAATTCTGCATACATAATATGCTCGTAGATGAACTGCATCACAGAAAGGACTGCCGGAATGTTCTGCTGCATATCCGGGACTTCAATATAGCTGATTGCTCCTCCTGGTGACAGTTTCTGGAACTCTGCCTCGAACTCCAGCTTGTCAAACGCATTGATCGGCTCAGATACATGTACATGATAACTGTTCGTAATATAATTCTTATCTGTAACTCCTTTGATGATTCCGAATCTCTTCTGAAGACATTTTGCAAACTTGTATGTGGTAGACTCCATCGGTGTACCATATACAGAATAGCTAATATTCTCAGCAGCTTTCCACTGGGCACATTTGTCATTCAACCTCTGCATAACTGCCATTGCAAATGGTCTGGCTTCCGGATCTGTATGCGTCTTTCCAAGCATGCGCATGCACATCTCATAAAGGCCTGCATATCCAAGAGAAATGGTTGAATATCCGCCATATAGAAGCTTATCAATGGTCTCACCTTTTTTCAGTCTTGCCAATGCACCGTACTGCCAGAGAATCGGTGCCACATCTGAAATAGTTCCAAGAAGTCTCTCATGACGGCAACGGAGTGCTCTGTGGCATAACTCCAGTCTCTCATCAAGAATCTGCCAGAATCTGTCCATATCTCCTTCTGCGGAACATGCTACATCTACCAGGTTAATTGTAACAACACCCTGATTGAAACGCCCGTAGAATTTATGCTTTCCGTTTGGAAGCATCTGAGAATCCTCTACTGTCAGGAAAGATCTGCATCCCATACATGGATAAACTTCACCTTTTTTCAGTTCCTTCATGATCTTTGCAGAAATGTAATCCGGAACCATACGCTTTGCAGTACATTTTGCTGCAAGCTCTGTCAGATACCAGTACTTAGAATCTTCTGTAATATTATCTTCATCCAGGACATAAATCAGTTTCGGGAATGCCGGTGTGATCCAAACACCCTTCTCATTCTTAACGCCTTGCATTCTCTGTTTTAATACTTCTTCAATGATGAGTGCCAGATCCTGTCTTGTCTGACCGTCTTCCACCTCATCCAGATACATGAATACGGTAACAAACGGTGCCTGTCCGTTACATGTCATGAGTGTGATAAGCTGGTACTGGATTGTCTGAATTCCGCTTTTTACCTCTTCTCTCAGACGGCAGTCTGTCAGTTTGTCAATGATTGCCTCATCCAGACTCTCCCCACATGCTTTACGTTCAGAGATAACAATATTACGGATTTTCTTACGGCTGATATCCACAAATGGTGCAAGATGTGCCAGTGTAAAAGACTGTCCTCCATATTGATTACTTGCGACCTGTGCTACAATCTGAGTCGTCACATTACACGCTGTAAAGAAACTGTGTGGTTTTTCGATCATTGTCTCACTGATGACGGTTCCGTTCTGAAGCATATCTTCCAGATTGATCAGATCACAGTTGTGCTCTTTCTGTGCAAAATAATCTGAATCATGGAAATGAATGATTCCCTGTTCATGTGCTTCTACAACCTCTTCCGGAAGAAGTACACGCTTGGAAAGGTCTTTACTTACTTCTCCTGCCATATAATCTCTCTGCGTGGAGTTGATCACCGGGTTCTTATTGGAATTTTCCTGATTGACTTCTTCATTAATGTTATCAATCAGTGCAAGGATCCCGTTATCTGTTGTATTGGACTTTCTTGCCAATTCACGTTTATAACGGTAGCGCACATACTTCTGTGCCACTTCATAGCCACGCATTCCCATAATTCCAGTCTCTACCATATCCTGAATGTCTTCTACATGTATAGCGTGAGTTGATTTTTTTACCTGTCCTGCAATATCATCTGCAATTGCCCGGACCTGGAATTCATTCAGTTTGTAAATATTATCAACTTCTTCATTAGCTGCGCGGATTGCATTCTCGATCTTTTCTAGATCAAAGCCGACTTCCTCTCCATTTCTTTTGATTACTTTCGTCTTCACTAACATCTTCATGTCTCACGCCTTTCTTATATATCTTTGTTCTTCTGCTTTTCGGATCCACCACAACATCTTGTGTTCCACAATTCACACTCACTCCGGTAAGAAACTATTTAGTTTCTTCAAAATCACAAGATATTGTGTTCCGCCCCATTATATTACTACAAAATATGGCGTTTGAAAAGCATTATTTTAATTTTAACATACTTTTATAAGTATACCTTTTTCTGTCCATTTTTTGCCCATTTTGTCTGTTAAAGATCAAATAATGACAACTGATTGGACTCCGGAAGGTCTCCTAAAAGTCCTAAATCTGCCATGTAATCCACAACCGTCTTACTTGCTTTCGTACGGTTTCTAAAATCATCTTTGGACAGATATGGACCATCTTTTGCCGCTTCCTCCACCGCTTCTGCAGCCTTCTCTCCCATTCCGTCAATGCTGGAAAACGGTGGCATCAGCTTTCCGTCTATGATGCTGAATTTTGTTGCTTTTGCGCGATAAATGTCGATTGGCAGAAACTCATATCCCCTCGCATACATTTCCTGAACAATATGCATGTCCTTCATTGTATCCTGTTCTTTTTTACTGAGAGAATCAGACCGTCTTGTATAATCATCAATATAGTATTGCAGTTTTTCCTTGCCCTGACACATAATTTCATAAGAAAATGCATCTGCACGGATTCCAAAATATGCTCCATAGTATGCCAGCGGATAATTTACCTTACAATAGGCGATACGATATGCCATCATAACATAGGCTGCCGCATGGGCTTTCGGAAACATATATTTAATTTTCTCACAGGAACCAATGTACCACTCTGGCACATCATGTTCCAACATATCTTTTTTATACTCCGGCCAATCTTTACATTTTCCTTTTGCAACGGTACCTTTACGCACTCGCTCCATGATCGTGAAGGATTCCTCACTATCCAGTCCTTTGTTGATCAGATATGTCATAATATCATCTCGGGTACAGATTGCTGTAGAAATGGTTGCCTTACCGCTCTTGATCAGATCCTGCGCATTGTTCAGCCATACGTCCGTTCCATGGGACAATCCGGAAATACGGATCAGATCTGAAAGTGTCTGTGGTTTTGTATCTACTACCATCTGGATTACGAAATCCGTTCCGAACTCCGGAATTCCAAGACATCCTACCGGACATCCCCCGATATCATCTGGTGTGATTCCAAGTGCCGATGTATCATGGAATAAAGACATTACCCCCTGATCATCCAGAGGGATATCTGTTGCTACAAATGGATGATCCGTCTCATTGTACTCATTTTCCATAGCAGGCGAACTGATATATGCCTCAAGTGCCTTGATCATGGTTGGATCATCATGACCCAGAATATCCAATTTTAACAAGTTGTGGTCGATGGAATGATAATCAAAATGTGTCGTAATAATATCAGTCGTCATATCATTTGCCGGATGCTGCACCGGAGTGAATGAGTTGATATCTTCCCCGTGAGGAAGTACAATAATTCCTCCCGGATGCTGTCCGGTACTTCTGCGGATACCGGTACATCCCTGAACAATCCTGTCAATTTCGCAAGTTCTCTTTCTTGTTCCCCGCTCTTCAAAATAGTTCTTTACATACCCAAATGCTGTCTTATCCGCCAACGTACCAATCGTTCCGGCACGGAACGTCTGTCCGGCTCCGAAAATAATTTCCGTATATTTATGAGCATTACTCTGATAATCTCCTGAGAAGTTCAGATCGATATCTGGCTCTTTATTTCCTTTAAATCCAAGGAATGTTTCGAACGGAATATCAAATCCATCTTTTACAAGCCTGGTTTTGCACACCGGGCACTCCTTATCCGGCATATCCCATCCACAGCCCCCTGCGTAAGCCCGTACTTCTTCGGATTCAAAATCACTGTAGTGGCACTTCGGGCAATAGTAATGTGGGCTTAATGGATTTACCTCTGTAATTCCAGCCATGGTCGCAACAAAGGAAGATCCTACCGAACCACGGGATCCTACTAGATATCCGTCCTCATTGGATTTCCACACCAATTTCTGTGCGATAATATACATAACGGCGAATCCGTTGGAAATAATGGAATTAAGCTCACGTTCCAGACGCTCTGTAACAATCTCCGGAAGCGGATCTCCATACATAGAATGTGCCTTGTTATAACATATTTCACGAAGCGTTTTATCTGAATCTGGAATGACCGGTGGACACTTATCCGGGCGGACTGGTGATATTTTTTCCACCATATCCGCAATCATATTGGGATTGTCAATGACAATTTCTTTTGCTTTTGCTGAACCAAGGTATTCAAACTCCTCCAGCATTTCATCTGTCGTATGCAAATACAACGGTGCCTGCTGATCTGCATCTTTGAATCCTTTTCCTGCCATAATGATACGGCGGTACACTTCATCTTCCGGATCCATAAAGTGCACATCACAGGTCGCCACGACCGGCTTATCAAACCGTTCTCCAAGACGGATGATCTCACGGTTGATCTCACGTAAATCTTCCTCACTTTGAACCTTCTCCACACGATCACTATCAATCATGAACCGGTTATTTCCAAGTGGCTGTATTTCCAGATAATCATAAAAATTAACAATTCTGGCAATCCGCTCTGCAGATTTTTCTCCCAGTATTGCCTGATACAATTCTCCTGCTTCACAAGCACTTCCAATAATCAGACCCTCTCTGTATTTTAACACTTCGCTCTTTGGCATTCTCGGCTGACGTCCAAAATACTCCAGATGTGACTTGGAAATCAATGTATAAAGGTTCACGCGTCCAATATCATTCTTTGCCAGAACAATGACATGGTAAGACGGCATCTTACGGATTGCTTCCGCGTTGTGCGCGCCAAAATGATTCATCTGATCCAGTGTCTCGATTCCACGTTCTTCCAGCATCTGAATAAATTTCACATAAATCTCTGCGGTAACTCTGGCATCATCCACTGCTCTATGGTGATGTTCCTGAGAAATATTCAGTGCTTTTGCCACAACGTTTAGCTTGAATTTTGAAAGTGTCGGTAATAATACACGGGCAAGTCCCACCGTATCTACAGAAGTAAAATCCGGTTCTATGCCCTGCTGCCTGCAATTTTCTTCGATAAAGCTCACATCAAAACTGGCATTGTGCGCTACTAGCACTGCATCTCCTACGAACTTTAGAAACTGTGGGAGAATTGTCTCAATCTCCGGTGATTCCATAACCATCTCATCAGTAATGCTTGTAAGTTGTGTGATTCGAAATGGAATCGGAATCTTCGGATTCACAAATGTACTATACTTATCCGTAATTTCTCCGTTCTCAACTTTAACTGCACCAATTTCGATAATCTTATCTTTTACCGAACTAAATCCCGTCGTCTCCAGATCGAATACAACATAGGTTCCTTTTAAAGACTGACCTTTCTCATTGACTGCCACATCCTGCAAATCATCGACCAGATATCCTTCCACACCATAAATAACTTTAAATGGATCGTCTTTATCCAGTGTCTCAATATAATGATTCGCGTCCGGGAACGCCTGTACCACACCATGATCTGTAATCGCAATTGCCTTATGCCCCCAGTCATGTGCTCTCTTTACAAGATCTTTGACCTCGGAAACTCCGTCCATGTCACTCATTTTCGTATGACAGTGGAGCTCCACTCTCTTTTCTACCGCATTGTCTTTTCTGGATTCTGTAAAATCAGAAATTTTCTTAATTCCAAACACAGAAGAAATGACAAGTTCGCCGTCAAATTTATCAATATTGGTCACGCCTTTAATTTTCAGGAATGCACCCATTTTAATTTCAGCCAGAACATCTGCAAGTTGATCATTACGCACGAACATCTTGACCATGATCGTATCAGTAAAGTCTGTCACTGCATACATGACAATGGTCTTTTCATTGCGGATTTCTCTTGTGTCAAAGCTAATGACTTTTCCACGAAATGTAATTTCTCCCATCTCACCAATCACGGTTGACAGTTCAATCGGCTCATCGTCAAATGGACGCCCGTAAATCAAACCTGACTCATCAAGATCCATCTTCGCAGATTTCACAAACACCTTCTTATCACGAAATCCACCCTTCTGGAATCCACTGCCTTTTGAAAATCCACCTTTTGCATGACTGCCAGAATTTTTCCCGTCTCCGGAATTTTTTCCACCTTGTCCGCTTCCAGATGTTTCTTTTTCCCCAGACTTTGCTTCTTTTTCCTGCTTTTTTTCCTCTTTTTGCTTCTGTACAGCCTCAACCTGATCGAGTATACTGTCTACTTCCTGCTGCAGACGCATATCATTGTATTTCAAAGTACTTTCTTTTGGTTCTTTATACATGACACGAATTTCAATAGGCAATCCGAAACGGTCTGCATACACACCTTTTAAATAATCTGTCAGAGAATCTTTTTTTCCTTGCGCAATAACAGTGTCGATTAACTGCATGCAAAGAATATTTCCTTCTTCAAAGGTACATTTCGCATTCTGCAGCATATTGCGTTCTACAACACTTCTTGTATCCAGCTCCGCAAGAAAGCTGTCCAGATACTCCGCCATCACATTCTCTGGCGTGTACTGTCCGGACAGCTCATACTTTTCTCGAATCTCTACCTGCACGGCACTTCTTCCGAAAAGCTGGTTCTTGATCAGGTGCTCCATCTCGTATACCAATGTTTTCTGAATCAGATGACGACTTACTATATGTACTCTTAAAAATGTCCGGTCAGAGTTGGTCGTCACTTTTAATACCTGCGCTCCTTCGAACATATTACATATATCTTCCCCTGCCTTTAACGTAGGGAATACTTCAAAGAACGGTTTACTCATTCCAATGCAACAGCTCCTGTCTCAATGTCTCTAATAGTTCCTCTTCTTTTACTTTCTTTACAATCTCGCCTTTTTTGATCAGGAGTCCTTCTCCCTTTCCTCCGGCAATTCCAATATCTGCTTCTTTTGCTTCTCCCGGTCCATTGACCACACAGCCCATAACTGCGACCTTAATGTCCAGTGGGATATCTGCAACCATCTCTTCGACCTGATTTGCAAGTCCGATCAGATCAATCTGGGTTCTTCCACATGTCGGACAAGATACAACCTCAATTCCACCTGTGCGAAGTCCCAGTGTCTTTAAAATAATCTTCGCTGTCTTGATCTCTTCTAGTGGTGATCCAGTCAGTGACACACGGATTGTATCTCCGATTCCCTGTCCCAGAATCAGTCCAAGACCTACTGAGGATTTTATATTACCTGCCAATAATGTTCCTGCCTCTGTAATTCCTACGTGTAATGGGTATGGGCATTTCTTGGCGATCAGTTCATGTGCCTTTACACACATCATAACATCAGAAGATTTGATGCTGATCACCAGATTGTCATAGCCAAGCTCTTCGATAATGTGCACCTTGTCAAGGGCACTTTCTACCAGACCTTCTGCGGTAACACCGTGGTATTTCTCCACC
>ERZ772872.2251-NODE-2251-length-15986-cov-3.503735_pt1 | contig 15986 bp, 12 predicted proteins | sample MGYA00512132_ERZ772872 | MGnify/ENA primary metagenome ERZ772872 (study PRJEB29015, sample SAMEA2737724) | human gut metagenome | biome: human gut; feature: human-associated habitat; material: faeces | place: China | collected 2012 ...
ACCTCTACCCCAACTTCCTGCAGCTTCAAAATCATCGGCATCAGCCGCGCGTCCTCCGGCGTCTGCGTTACCAGATACAGCCGCACATTCGGCCCCATCCTCCGCATCGACAGCATCACATCCACCATCTGACTATCCAAACGCGCTGTAATCACCACCGTACACCCCACCTTCCGCATCCGCCGCATTTCCAGCAGCAGCACCTTCGCGAAAGGCTCCGGATTGCTGAAATCCGCGCGCGCAAGGTTCTCCAGCAGCATTTTCAGCCCCATGTCCTTGTCCAGCTCCACCGGGTGCGCGCCGGGCAACGGCAGGCGCGCCGGATGCTCGGCTTTCGCAGCCTGTACCATCACCGACGCGGCGGTTTCAATCAGCGCGTCGCGCAGGTCGGCGTCTTCCTCCGAATCGGCCTGCTTTGGCGGTTCGGCGCAGTCCAGCAGGACGAGCGCGTCCGGCTGAACGGGGTCTTCAAAGCGGCGAACGAGCGCCTCCTGCTTGCGGGCGGATAACTTCCAGTGGATTTTCTTCATCGGGTCGCCGGGCTGATAGGTGCGCACGTCGGTGGGGTTCGTCACGTCCTCGGAGGCGCGCGCCATCGCTTCCGTGCCCATTTCGCCGGAGGACAGGCGGAGCGGCGCGATGTCGAACAGCTGCGGCAGCACGAGCAGTTCCCCGCCGTCCATATTCGGCTTCTGGCGAATCGTGCATACGCCGAAGAAGTCCGACAGCATCACGCTCTGCACGCCGGGTTGAATCGCGCCGACGTGCGCGGCATGGAAGGAGAGCTCCAGCGCCTGTGACCGCCCCGGACGGAGCTGCATCATCTGCGTACCGCTGGCAGTGCTGTTCGCGCCATTGACACCGGACAATTCCAGCCACATCGGGGCGAGCGGAATCCATCCGCGCCGCTTGACCTGCACGTTCAGCGTCACATCCTCGCCGCGCTGCACCCGCTCGGTGGAAGCATGGGAAGTCACTTCCAGCGTGGCGGATGCGCGGAACACGCCGTAAATCCCGCTCAGGCACAGCAGCGCAATCAGCAGCGCGGGCATCAGGAAAACGGGACTGCCGGTGGAGAACGCCGCCGTCAGCAGTGTCAGCGTGACGAGAATGGGCAGCGTCAAATGCAGCGTCACCTGCCGCGCCGAACGGTTCTCTGCCTGCTTCATGGCGCTCACAGCTTCACCGGCACGGGCGTATTCTGAATGATGCGCCGGACGACACTTTCCGGCGTCACGCCCTTCATGCGTGCTTCGGGGCTGAGCACGAGGCGGTGCGCAAGCACTTGCACCGCCATGTGCTGCACGTCCTCCGGCACGATGTAGTCGCGCCCGGCGAGCAGCGCGCACGCCTGCGCCCCGTGGATGAGGGCAATGGCGGCGCGGGTGGATGCGCCCAGCTGCAAGGCGGCATCCTGACGGGTGGCGGCGGCGATGGTCGCCACATACGAGCGAACCTCCGGCGAGCAGTAAATCTGCGTGACCATTTCCTGCATGGCGATAACGTCCGCCGCCGAGCAGACGGGAGAAAGCGTCGCCATCGGCTTTACCACGCCGGAATAGCGTTCCAGCACGTCCATCTCCTGCTCAATCGTCGGATAGCCGATGGACAGGCGCAGGAAAAAGCGATCCATCTGCGCTTCCGGCAGGGGATAGGTGCCCACAAATTCGCCCGGATTCTGCGTCGCCAGCACGATAAAGGGCTGCGGCACGGGGTGCGTCACGCCATCCACCGTCACCTGCTGCTCTTCCATCACTTCCAGCAGGGCGGACTGCGTTTTCGGGCTGGTGCGGTTGATTTCGTCCGCCAGCACCACCTGACTCATCACCGAGCCTTCGCGGTATTCCGTTTCGCCGGTCTTGAAGTTGACCAGCGTGTAGCCTGTCACGTCGGAGGGCATCAGGTCGGGGGTGAACTGAATGCGCCGGAACGTGCAGTCCAGCGATTTCGCCAGGGCGCTGGCGAGCGTCGTCTTGCCCACGCCCGGCACGTCCTCAATCAGCACATGCCCCCGGCACAACAGCGCAATCAGCGCATATTCGATAACTTCCTGCTTGCCCACGATAACGGTGCTGATATTGTTCATCAGCCTTTGAATCATTTGCCGCGGCTGCATACTGCGCCTCCTCTTCGTTGATTCCTCCATCAGTATACCCGTTTTCGGCGGATATTGCAAGCAAAGGGCGCTGTTTTTACATTTGCGCGCCGCGGAGAGAGAATGAATTTTCAACGCTCGTTTATCTTTCTGCTGAATGCTTGACACGGTCAAGGTTTTATGCTATGCTTCGTATTTGTTGATATTCCCGGCATTTTGCCGCATTATGGGAGGAAAGCATGATTCGCATCGTCACCGAATCCATGTCCGATTTTACGCAGGAGGAAGCCAAGGCCGCTGATCTCATCGTGATGCCGCTGCCGATTCGCTTCGGCATGGAGGAATACTGGGATGACGGCGTATCCCTGACGCAGGATGATTTTTATGCGCGCCTGCGGGTTGCCAAGGAACTGCCCAAGACCAGCCAGGTGCCGGTGGAACATTACCGCAAGTGCTTCAACCGTCTGCTGGAGAATCCGGAGGACGAAGTGCTGGTGATAACCGGCTCGTCGAAGCTGTCCGGGTGCTACCAGTCGGCGTGCATTGCGCGGGAGGCGTGCCACGACCCGGCGCGCGTGACGGTGCTGGATTCGCTCAACGCGACGTGCGCGGAGTATATGCTCGTTGATCAGGCGCTGCGCTATCGCCGCGAGGGTGTCAGCGACATGCAGACCATGCTGGCGAAGCTGCGCGACGTGATGGCGCACTACAAAATCATCGGCATGGCGGCTGACCTCAAATATCTCGTCATGGGCGGACGTCTTTCGCCTTTGGTGGGCAAGCTGGGCAACCGCCTGAGCATCAAGCCGACGCTGAAGATTGAGGACGGCATCGTCAGCAAGGCGGGCATGGTGCACGGAATGGCGAAGGGGCGCGCGTGGTACATCGAGCAGCTGAAGGAATGCCCGCCCGACCCGGACGTTCCGGTTTATATCGGCGGTGCGGACTGCCCGGAGACGGTTGCGCTCATCAAGTCGCAGATTGAAGCGGCGAATCTCGGCATTCAGGACATCCGCTGCGTCAAAATCGGGTGCCTGATTGGCACTTATGTTGGCCCTGAACTGACGCTCGTTGCGTGGAAGCGGAAATAATCAAAACGGCAGCTCTCCCCAAATCGCGGGAAGGCTGCCGTTTCTTTATCTGAATTTGCACAGCGCAACGTGCAAATCCACCGTCACATGCGCATCTGCCCTTTGCGCCAGCGCATCCTTCTCCGCTGCCGACAAATCGTGATTCAGCGGCGTCATGCGCACGAAATCGCCCCATAATTCCGGCGAAACGGGCAGCGTCTCATGCACCCGCACCGCCTTCACCAGCTGCGCCTTCTCCCGCAGGTACGCATCCACCTGCCCTTCCTCGTAGGCGGACATGCCCCGCGCCGCGCGAATCTCCCGCAAATAGTCCTGCCCCGGATAGACCTTCACCAGCACGCCGTCCGGGGATAATACGCGGCGGAACTCGTCGTAATTCGCGGGGGTCAGCACATCCAGCACGGCGGAAAACGTGCCGTCCGCAAAAGGCAGGCGGCGCAAATCCCCCACGCACCAGACGGCTTGGCAGGGCTGGTTGGTTGCTTGCAGAATCGCGTCCCGACTGATGTCGATGCCCGCACCGATGCTGTCCGTTCGGCGCGTCAGCAGGGCGTTCAGGTACCAGCCTTCGCCGCAGCCCGCGTCAAGCAGCTTTTGTGGCGCATCCGGCAGCAGCGCGTCGATGGCGTCCGCGACCGGCTGATAGCACCCCGCCGCGAACACGCGCTCACGGGCGGCAAACAGCGCCGTGTCATAGAATGTATCCGCCTGCGCCGAAAGCAGATTAACGCACCCGCGCCGATTCACATTCACGGCGTGACCGCTCGCGCAAATTAAATTGTCGCCCTGCCGGGAAAGCAGCTGGCGGCAGACAGGGCAAATCAGCCCGTGCAGGTCAGAGACGGCGGAAAACAGCTTTTCGCGCTTGGAAAGCATCACAAAATCCTCCTTGATATGCTGGACAAATAGGTCAAAGGGGTGTACAATATGCCTGAAATCCATCAGGAAAGGATGAGGAATATGTCTCGAATCGAAAACGTACGCGCCGCGATGATGCAGGCAATGAAGGAACACGACAAGGAACGCAAGGAAGCGCTGTCGCTGCTGCTGTCCGCGCTGAAAAACAAGGCGATTGACAAGCGCGCCGACCTCACGGAGGACGAAGAGAACGCCGTCGTCCTGCGCGAAATCAAGCAGTGTCAGGAATCCATTGAGCAGGCGAACGGCCGTGAGGATATTATCGCGGAAAACACGCTGCGCATGAAGGTATATCAGGAGTTCGCGCCGAAGATGATGTCCGAGGATGAGGTGGAGGCGGAAGTGACCGCTGTGCTGGCGGAACTGGGGCTGGGTGCGCCGACCGCGAAGCAGAAGGGGCTTATCATGAAAACGCTCATGCCGCGCGTGAAGGGCAAGGCAGACGGCGCGCTGGTGCAGAATGTGCTTGCGCGGCATCTGGCGTAAGTCATTATACCAGAAATCGAAATCAAAGAAAAGGGGGAGCAGCCCGCATGAGCTGCTCCCTTTTCGATTGGGTTAAGGCACTACCGCACAATTCGTCGGCAGCGCTGGCGATGCCTTTTCTGCCATCTGCTTCTTGCAGAAATCTCGATTTACCTCCAGTAAACCTTCGATTTCTGCAATCGCATCTGACAAAAAATGCATTCGCCATCGCACCAACTCATTTGTGCGGTATTGCCTTAATAGCATCAGCTGTTCGCCGCCAGCGTAATCACCATCCCCGCCGTCTTCTTGCCCACCACGTCGCCCCTGCAAGGCTCAAACGCTACCGTGCGCGTGCCGCTGCCCGCGTCCGTGAAGGACAGCTTGTAGGTCATCGTCCCGTCCGTTACGTCGTAGATGTAGCGGTTCACGCTGCCGTCAATGTACACGCGGATGCTCGTCGTGTTTTTGACGGTCATGGTGAAGGTGATTTCCTCGTTCAGCGCCGCCGTCGTTTTGTCCGCGCTGATGGCGGAAATCGTCGGCGCGGCTTCTGCCGGTTCGCTCACGTCGCGCATCGGCGGATTCGTCGCGTCCACAAAAGACGCTGCCGGAGCGGTTGCCGCGATGGTGGTTTCGCCCTTCGTCACGCTGATTGTTCCCGCCGTCAAGCCGTTCGCTGTCGCCGTAATCTTCATCACGCCGGAAGCGCCGTCGTGCTTCACCACGCAAAGGCACTTCCCGCTGAACGCAGCGTGCGTGCTGCCGGAGAGCTTCTCCACGTTCGTGCCGTGTCCGTTGTCCGTGCCGACGATGCTGCCGCCCGTGACAGTAAAGGTCACGCTGTTGTCAGCCGTCGGGCAGCGCGTGCCGTTCTTGTCCAGCACGTCGCAGGTGATGTAAACCAAATCATCCGACGCGGTATTGACCGCCGTCTTGTCGCTGGAAAGCGCCAGTTTCGCGGGCGTTCCCGCCGTGTACTGCACGTCCTGCGCGACCAGCTTGCCGCTGCTGTCGTAACCATTCGCGACGATGGTTCCCGCCGCGTATGCCACCGTGTAGGCGTACTGATTCTTCGTCCCGCGCTGCGAAAGCGTCTTCTTGCCAAGCGATGTACCGTTCAAGAATAACTCGACGGCCGCGCAGTTCGAGTACAGCCATACGTCGATATTGCCGGATTCGTGCGTCCAGTGCGGCAGGATGTGAATCATCGGGCGGCTGTCCCACATCGACTGGTACATGAAGTAAATGTCCTTCGGGAAACCGCAGGTGTCCACGATGCCGAAATAGCTGCTCTTTGCCGGATACTTGTTCCATTCGGTCGGTTCGCCGATGTAGTCAAAGCCCGTCCAGACAAAATGTCCGCAGGAACGGGCGCTGTTCAAGTAGGCGTTCACCGTTTCTGCCGCCGTGTTGCCCCACGAAACCGCCTTGTTGTCGTAGGACGGATACGCCATGTTCGCGCTGTCTGTCGCATATACACCGCGGCTGGAAAGCGCCGAGGTCGTTTCGCTGCCGTAAATCGGGCGGTCGGTCTGGTAGGTCTGGTTGTTGCCGTTGTAGTTGATGCCGACGACATCGACGATAGCCATCAGCGCCGCCAGATTGCCGCCGGGCGCGTTGTTGCCCATCGTCGTCGGGCGGGTACTGTCGAGGGCTTTCACCGCGTTGTTCACCATCGTGCAGACGTTCACAATCTCGCTGGATGAATAGTCGCCGCCCGTCAGGTTCGTGCGCACTTCGTTGCCCAGCGACCACATAATGACCGCCGGATTGTTCCAGTCGCGGCGAATCGTGCTGGTCACGACTTCGCTGTAATGGTCGGTGAAGTATCGCCCGAAATCCTTCTGTTTCTTGCTCTTCGTCCACCCGTCGAATAGCTCTTCCACCAGCAGCACGCCCTTGCGCTGGCATACGTCGAGGTATTCCGCGCCGAATGGGTTGTGCGTCAGGCGAATTGCGTTGCAGCCCATGTTGGTCAGGATGTCCACCTGCCGTTCAATGGCGCTGCGGTTCTCCGCCGCGCCGATGCAGCCGCCGTCGTGGTGGACGCACACGCCTTTGAGCTTCGTGTGGATGCCGTTGAGATAGAAGCCCGTGTCCTTGTCGAATCGGATGCTGCGGTAGCCGTAGGGGACGCGCTTTGACCGCTGAACCCGATTGCCGACTTTCGCGCTGATTTGGGCTTCGTAGAGGTTCGCCGGGGAAGCCGTCAAAAGCGTGGACGGCGCATCGCTGGGCAGAATGCTTTGCTGATAGCTTGCCGCCAGCCCCGCCACGCCGCTTGCGCTGATGACGGTCGGCGGGGCGTAGGTGGTCAGCGCCTTGTACGCGGCGATTTCAGCGGATGAAAGGGCAGCTTCGACGGGTGTTGCAAGCGGTACATAGATATATACCTCGTTCGCATCGAGGAATGCTTTGAAGTCGGAAACGGTCGTCGTGCCCCTTTCCGCGTAAGCGAAACCGATGATATTGCTGCTGCTGGTAGCAATGCCGCCTACGGTTTCACTGTTGATGGCAGCGCTGAAATGCGTGCAGAATATTCCTGCTGCTTTGATACCGTCAAACGCCGCGAAATAGCGGTCAACTTTGTTTCCAATCTTCGCCCAGTTCATCGAAGATGTCAGCTTGATTTTGGTGATGCGCTGCACGCGCACCCCGCGCGTCAAATCCACTTCATCGCACACCCAATGCTGCCCGCTTTCATCCGTGTAATTGCCGCTGGATGCAACCGGGATGCCCGGCAGTGCGTTCGGCGTTTGCAGCGTCAGCGTCTGCGAATTGTTCGCGCCGTCCGACACCGTGACCGTCACCGTTCCGCCGTCGCCCGCGCTGACAATCGGCACGGACGCATCCGGGAGCGGCGTACCGTCCTGCGTGCTTTTGCCGCAGACACGCAGTCCGACAAGAGGCGCGGCGAAAGAATCCGTCGCAGTAATCGACGCGCCGGATACACTGCCAGACAAAACATTCGCGCGCGCGGAAAGCGTGTTAGCGGTATTTGTAACCGCGCGGATAGCGTCGCCAGCAGATTTCGCGTCCGCCGCGCGGTTCTCCAGCGCCAGCGTCTTATCCGTCACCAGCGGCGTTGGAATCCCGCCATTCGCGCCAACGCCATAAAGCGCCTGAATCACACCAATCGTGCTTGCGTCAACCATTCGTGCCACCTCCCAGCTTCACCCACGCGCCCTGCGCGTCCTTCTGCCACATCGCCCCGAATCCGGCGGTGTACGCCAGACTGCCGATGCTTCCAGACTTCCCCGGCTCTGTGCCATTGGAGATGTCGGCGGCGTTATCCAACATCCACTCAACATAGTCCGTGTGGATAGTCTCGCCGTTATTCCTGCGGATTAGATTCCACGCCATTTTGTGCCGCCTCCTTAATTGTGATGATGATACTATCCGATTCCAGCCCGACGTTGCTACTCGCGTCAACCGCCTGAAATGCAACAACCCGCGTTCCGCTCCCGGTAAATTGAAACTGCTTTGTGAACGTTATCGTTTCTTGCTGCACGTCGTAAATGCGCTCGTTTACTGTGCCATCCACAAGGAAACGGATTGATGCCGCGTTCTTCTGCGTCACCGTGAACGTCACGCTTTCTCCGACGGCGATTGTCGTTTTGTCCGCCTCAACGCTGATGATTTGCGGGCGCTGCTCTTCAAGCGCTGATACATCATCCTTCCACGCTGCGTATAGCTTGCTATAATTTTGTGCGGCAGTGTTTGAGCGATATGCCGTCATTTGCAGCAGTTCCAGCAGTAACAATTTTTCCTCGTCCGTGATGTACTTCCCCAGAAACTGCTGCGCTGCGGATGTTGCGCTTTCTGCCGCTGCATTCGCGCTTGCCGCTGCGTTTTTGCAGTCTTCCACCTTTGCAAGCACCGTCGTAATGTCGGGGATGACGTTATCCGGGTCGTACACTGTCCCGGTTGCCCCTGCCGCGACGCGCCCCTCAAGCCACAAGATAGCCGTCGTGTCCTCGCCGACCGTCGCCGTGACCATCAGGCGGAAACGCCCGACAACCGCGTAACAAGCAGCGGAAAGCTTCACGGATGCCACGCCGTCGCTAACCGCGCCTTGCAGAAGAATCGTCGGGTTTTCGTCCGTGCTTGCGACGCTATCCAGCCTGATAAAGCTGCCGACAATCGTTACGCCCGAATCCATGCTGTACGGCGCGCCGTCCTTCTCAAACGCGATTTTCAGCGTGTGGGCGTTTGCTTCGCCTTGCACGAGCGCCGCTTTGAGCGGTGTCATCCGCAACCCGGCAGACAGGTTGCAAGTGTAATTTAACTCATTCATGCGTCCTCCTTATTCCGTTCCGGCGGAAATAAGTCCACTCTTGCCGCCCAGCGCCTCGATGATGCTGCTGACGCTCTTTCCCTCCGTTGACATGGTGACTTGTACCTTTTGCGGCTCAAGCAGCACATTATCCGCGTTGAGCGTGAGAATGCGCTCATCGTAGCAGCGCCCGAATTTAGGCATTGCAACCCGGCAGATGCTCCCAAGCCGGAAATGGTCGTAGGGCAATCCTGTTATGGCGGAAAGTTCCACAAGGGAAACATCGATGGAAATTGGCGGGGTTTTCTTTTTCGCCAGTTCCTTCTTTGCGTTTTCCAGCAGCGTCTCCTTGTCTGTGATGCTGTTATCCGAGTACTTGCCACACACGATGCCCCACTCGTCGATGGTGTCCGCGTCGATGTAGTCTTTGCCATCGTTTACAGTGCCAACGGTGATGCCGTTTTTGCCGTATGCGTACATCCGGGTCACAAGGTCGTCGCGGTCGGTGCTGACCGTTGCGCTGGTTAGCGCGCCGTTAAAACGCGCTTCGCAGGAAACGGTGTTTGGCATATTAACGAGGTTGAGCGTCCACGGATGGGTGGAAAAGTCGTACTGCCACATCATTTCAGCGGGAGACAAGTCCTTGACGTTATTGATTGCTGTCCAGATGTTCGTCCCCGCGTCGAAATCGTATGTGAGGTGTTGCGACAACTCGCACGTTCCCATCTGCCAGCGCGTTTCCGGCTGGTAGGTGAGAAGCTGCGCCAGAACATCAACCGCGTCAACGGATGCACTGCCTATTTTTAGCTGCTCCGGGAGAAGCCCGTCCATCAGCGTGGAAATGGCATGGTCAAGGTTTACTTCCTGCGTCGCATAATTTCTGTAAGTCTGTGTGTCCGAGCGCAAGCGGAAGATGCCGACGCTGCCGCCGATGTGGTACAACTCCACAAACTGCGTTGCGTCCATCCATGTGCCGTCCACAAGCGTCATGCTTGCGGTGGAAATATCGTCGATTGTTAGCGACAAAGACAGTGAAGAGGGGCGCAAGCGCTTGATTTCTCGCAGATTTTTGTCCAGCAGACGCGGCAAACGAACGTTGTTGGTGTATGCCTTGCTTGCGTCTGGGTCGGGGATGATGCCGGAAACATAGTCGATTGTTAGGTAGATGTCGCGGACGTCCGGGGAGATGGAACGCGGTCTTGTGTCGGTGTATATCGTTCCCCATGCTTGGAATGATAGCGTGGCGACAAAAGAAGTTGTAAGCGCGCCATCTGGAAGAGTTACCGTCGCAAAACCCGCTTCGTCAACGTGCACATCATTCACGTCTTGTTTCTGCTGATTGCCGAAGAGGTCACGGCGGAAATCCGCGTGTACTCTTGCCGAAGTAATCACCGCGTCGGCAGGGAGAACGACTGGAAACGTAATATTGCGCCTATCGATTGTCGGACCATAGTCGTAATACCATCCGGTTGCTGTTTCGATACATTTCCATTTTGACGTTAGGGTTACTTCCTGCGGTGTGCCATATGCTTTGTAGTTAATATTTCCGCCCCCTCGCAGTGACCGTCAGCGACAAAAGCCCGTCGCCGCTGAACGATACCTTGTTGATTCCGGGATTTAGCGTGATTTCGTCGGCAGACTGTCCGTTTCGGTTGCCCATTGCGGATTGCCCTGCCGCCTTGATTTGCTGGATACCGTTATCGTCGTGTTCGATGCGGATTTCCTCGCCCGTTTTCACACTGATATTCGTCAGCACGATTTTTTCGCTTCCGCAACTGATTGCAACGTTTGTCAGCGGGTCGATTGCTACAAAAACGGCTTCCAGCGGACACGCCACGTCCCCGCGATTGTAAACCGTCAGGATGCCACTTTTGCTTGCCTCAACTGTTTCCATTTTGGAAACAGTTGCTTCCTCCCACCACGGACGCTGATATGCCGTCAACTTGATTTCCAGCGTGTCCGTCCACTTGAGCGCGGAAACACTCGCTGCCTCGATGCTGTCGATGTACAACCGCTGTTCCGGGCGGTATGACGTGTGCAGGTACTGTCCACCGCTGCCCCAGCGCATGATTTTACCGAGGACAAGCTGCCTGTGGATGGTGTTTGCTTCGTGAATCTCAACGGCGATTGTTACCGTGATGGACTGCCGAAGCTGCCCGGTGAGGTACATCCCCCCGCCAGGGCGTGCTTCGGTTGTCACTGCTTCCTTCGGCGCGTCCTCCGAAATGTCGATGATGATGATGGACGGGTCGAGGTCTTCCAGCGCTTCTTTCCCCATCCAAGCGCGGTATCGTGTTACCATTTATCGCGCCACCTCCATCAGATTTCCACGGATGCCCCTGCCGATTGTTTTGTTGACGATAGGCGCAACCGCCGTTGCGACGGTTTTGCCGTCCACGCTGAATGTGTTATTGATGGTTGTTGGCGGAAGCCCGGAAACCGCGTTCGCAATTTCGTCCGGGTTCGTTACCTGAACGAAAAGAACGCCGTCGCCATTATTGAAGATGTTTGGTGCGCTGTTGTTTTTCAGGCTTTCCTTGTAGTTCTCCATCATTTCTCCAAGCGTATTGAAAATAGACTGCGTTACAAATCCTTCCTGTATCGTTCTACTTTCGATTTCTTTTGCTGCGTCAATGGCGCTTTCGATGGCGGAGAAAATATTGCCGCCCGTTGTTTTTTCTTGCTGTTCGCTCGAAGGTGCGCCGATGTATGTATTCGGCACAAATTTAGGGTGCGCTTCGTTGGCAATAATCGTGTCCATCATATATAGTGGCGGCATATCTTTTGTTGCTCGATTATTCCACTGCTCCGCTTCTTCGGCTTCTCGCTGACGCTGGTTTTCCTCCATGCGCTGTTCCAAAATGCCAACGATGTCGTTCATTTCCTGCGTTTTCATCTCGACAAGCCGATTCCACCGCTGCGCGCGGGCTTTGATGTCGTCGGGCATTAGCCCATCCTCAATCATGTCCGCATAGCCGCTTCGCGCTCGTGCCTCTATCGCATGTAGCGCTTTTGCTTCGTCTTTGTTAAAGGCGTTTTTATCTTTTGCAACGTCGTCGAACAGGTCGGCATATCCAGCGCGCGCCCCACCATAGTCATGAACCCACGGCTTATCTTTTATTTCATAATCAATCGTCTTGAACCCCAACTGTTCAAGAAGCGCGTTGATGCCGGGAATTTCTGCTTCCAGCGTCTTGCGCATGTCGTCGATGCCAGCCAATAACGAGTTGTCATTTTCCGCCATGTATGCCGCGATTACGTCCTTTTGGTCAAACGCTTCGAGCGCCTTCTCCATGGTTGAAAGCATTGACTGATAGGTTTCATCATTCGCAAGAGTAATTTCTGTTGCGAATGCCGCGCTATCATTTTCGGCTGCTCTTACTCGTGCATATTTGGCATTTAGCGCAGCAATCGCATCTGGATTATTTCGCGCCAGGTCGAGATAGCGAGCCAGCGTAGCCTCATTCTCTGTTGAGTAGGTTAAAAGCCCTTCAATGATGCCAGTGTCCAGCCCTGCGTCTCTTGCTTCGCGAAGCTGGGCGTTATACTCTTCAAGGACGTTTGCGTTCTGTTCCCACCAACCCATAACGTTTTCTTCGCTATAAGTTGTGTTCAGCAGTTCTTGCATTTCATCCCGCGTGTGCTTTACCATAAAGCCAAATCCAGACGCAACGCCCTTGTAAGATTTCTGCATCTTCTTCAGCGCATCTTCCTGGTAGGTGTAAACGTCTTGCACCGTGGTTTTAAGGTCTTCGAGGGCTTTCTTCTCTGCGTCAACGGCGGCTTTGAAGTCGGAATTTAGTTTTGCCTTGCGCCCTTCCGGGCTATTTACATATTCCTCCCGGCTTTTCTTTACATCGTCCAGCGCGACTGCCGCTGCTTCGGCTTGCGGAACAAGCTCTGCAAGTTCTTTCTTTTCGCTTTCAAGCTCCTCTTTTTCTTGTGCAAGCGGGTCTTTCGCGGCGTTCTGTGCGTTTCTAAAAAGGTCGAAATAGTAAATTTGTTCAGCGTTCAGCCCTGTGGCAAGTCCTCCCAGATTGGCGTACGGATTTTCGGTGCTGGTTGCATAGGCATAACTTCGCACATCGCTTGATGGCATATTACGAGCCGTTTGGTAGTCAGGCTCGTAGCCATATCGTTGTGCGTATGTACGCCATGCATCTTCTACGCGCTTATCGTATAGTTTTTGTAGTTCGTCGCTGCTTTGAATGAGCAATTCCCTTTTTGCAATATCCGCTTTTGTCTCCGCGATTTGCGTCTGCAAATCATCATACCTTTTCTGCGCATCGGATACCGCTTGGTCGTAGCTGTTGTATTTCGTTACACCATGCAATGTATCAACGTAATTCTGTATGGCTTCATCGTTGCCGATGATTGCATCCGTTGTAAGGTCGACGTACTGTGACAACCCCGGCATAACGTCTTTCAAGGCTTCCAGCGCGGCGCGCCATTCCTCCGTGGATTTTACTGCGTCGCCGCTCTCATCCTCTATACTCCGCATGGAATCAACGATTGTGAGCGAACGCTGGTATGCCACTTCTGCATCAAACAGCGATTCGTCGCGTTCGGAATAGATTTTCTCGATTGCCGTTTGCTGGTATGACTTGTCAGACAGCGCGTTATTGAGCAGCGAAATCGCGGGCGTTACAACGCCCAGCAGGCCCTTGCCGAACTCCGTCTTGATGCGGTCGAGATTCGTTTGCAGCTTGCGCATCTCGTTAGAGAAGCTATCCCCGGTTCGCGCAAAGTCGCCCTGAGCGTCCTTCGTGGCTTCCAGCAGATACTGATAGCGCAACGTCGCTTGTTCTGCCTGCGACATCTTATCAAACGCCTTGTTCATGCCCTTTTCGAGGGCAAAGGCGTTCAGGTTTGCGACGGACATATTGATACCGAGCGCCTTCAACGGTTCTGTTTCCCCGGAGATGCCGGAGCGGATTTTCTCAAATGCCGTGTCGTGGTCGAGGTTGTAGAACGACGCCATATCTGCCGCCAGCCCCGCCATATCCATAGACATTTGGAGAACTTGGTCATCCGCGATGCCCATGGATTTCATCATAGCGCCCAGCGTGGACGAATACTGTTTAGCCTTGGTTTCCGTGATGCCGTAAGCGGTCAGGGCCTCCTGCGCCCACTTGTTGATGGTGGACGCGGAATCCTCAAACGTCACATCAACAACGTTCTGCGTCTCCACAAGGTCGGACGCAAGTCCGATTGATTCGCTAATTGAACCCGTGACGCCGTCGATAATGCTATTGATGCCATTCACTGCCATGTTGGCAAGGAACTGCCCGCTTGCAATATCACCAATCACATCAAGGCGGCTCAAAAATCCGCTAAGCACACCGCCGCCCGAATCGCCGCCGTCTGCGGCTTGCTGCAAAGACTGGATTTGCTGCTGCAAACGCTGGATTTCTTCCGTCGCTTGCGTGGACTGCTGCTGCGCTTGCTGCAATTCCCTTTGAAAACGTCCGCCGTCAAACGTCGGATGAATAGCAAGGCTGTTGAGTTCCTGCTGAAACTGCTGCATTTCCTGCCGGATTTTATTCAGCTCTTGCGTGTAGCCGCTTGTATCAATCTTAAAACTTGCGTACAACTCAAATGCTTCTGCCATCTTCTGCACCTCCCCTCGCCATTAGTCCGTTTATAATGTCGTCGCAGATTTCCTCTGCTGTTTTTTGTTTTGTTGCGTGCTTCTCTTCGCCGAAAACGTCGCTGTATGACGGGATTTCCAGATTCGCGCCGCCAAACGACGAAATAGCAAGCACCGTCATCCACGCCATATTAGCCATGTAGCAACGTTTTGCTTCCTCCTGCGTTTCGTGCGCCAGAAGCACCCCCAGCGCGTGAACGTTTTGCGGGCGGTATTTGTATAACACAGGGATTACATGATGCACCCCAGACGAAGCGCAAAGGTAAAAAAAGCAAACAGCGAATCGAGCGTGTCCTTGTCCATCATGGCGGCGGTTTCGGTGAAGTCCATTTCTGCGACTTCTTCCGCCGTCTTTCCGTGCATCGCGCCGAGAATGCCCATCGTTTCCTTGGGATGCTTGGCGTACAGAATCGGCAGCATCTTCATCAGGATGTCGCGCCCGACAACATCGCCCTTGCTCTTTTCTTCCACAAAGGCTTTCATTTCCTTGCTGTTTACCAACTTGTCGATGTATGGAATGGCGTTTGCCATCTGCTCAAATGCGGTTGCGGTATTCATGCGTTTTCCTCCTCAAAATTAAGTGCGGCAGGGCGCGAACCCTGCCGCGTGTTGTTAGGCGGCAGGGTCGAAGAAGATGACCTCGCAAGGTGCATATCCGTCGGTTTCCAGACCGTCCTGATGCGCGGTAAACTCCACAGGAATAGTGCCCTCGCCCTTATCCGTCCACGTCAGCGTTGCGCCCGCCGTGTTCAGCGCGTTTTTGATGGCAATCAGCACATAGCCCTTCGAGGTGTCGCCAACCCAGACGAGACTCTCAATATAGTCCGCGTCCTTGATGTCGGTGCGAATCTTAATGGTGTGCTTCTTCTCCGTGTCCGTCACATCGGCAGTGCCAAAAGAACGCTTAAGGTTTGTAGCATTGATTTCCAGCAGGGTAGTCGTCAGCTTGATAGTCCAGCCATCGTTGACGCTGCTGCCTTTCCATTCCTCGCGCTTGCCGTCCGCTTCGATGCTGCGCGTGTTGGGCGTGCAGACGAACGTGCCGCCGCCGCGCGTTGCGCCAATCAGCGCAGAGCCGCTTGTCTTTTCGCGCTCCGTTTTCAGCAGCGCGCCCAGCGTCGCCGCGTCCGTGGCGGTGGAATAGTCAAAATTGGCGAGAAACATCCCGGCATTGAGCTGCAGATTTTCAAAGGTGCTTGCCCGAAGACCAGTCGTCATTTTTTTACCTCCTGTTAGGTGTAATAAGTCACGATTTCATAGTAAATTCGTCCGTAGCAGACGCTTTTGAGCGTCGTGTCTACTTCAAGGCGGAAAAAGTTGCTATTATTGCGGTACAGCGTGATAAAGCCATCCAGTACCGCCGGATGGCTTCCTACCACAAAGTCGCTGTTATGCTGTGGGTCAGGAGGAATATAGGTCTGCTTGGACCATTGTCTGTTGGCTGGGCTGAACCGTCCGTCCCATTCCTTCTGCTGGATGGTATTGGCC
>ERZ772872.2252-NODE-2252-length-15985-cov-2.778406_pt1 | contig 15985 bp, 8 predicted proteins | sample MGYA00512132_ERZ772872 | MGnify/ENA primary metagenome ERZ772872 (study PRJEB29015, sample SAMEA2737724) | human gut metagenome | biome: human gut; feature: human-associated habitat; material: faeces | place: China | collected 2012 ...
CACATAGACGAATTGTCCACGCTTAAACTCGACACGTTCGGCTTCCAATACAAAATCTTTCTCCTTCAGTGCTTGTACACCTTGTTCGAACAAGGCCATCTGTTCAGCTGCTTCGGCGGCTTTCTTCGCTTCTTTTTCTGCTTTCTTGGCGGCCTTCTCGGCAGCTTTATCCTGCTGGGCCATCATTGTCCCTGCACTAAATAGCAGGACAGCCAGTAATAATAATACTCTTTTCATACTTCTCATTCTTTTAGTTGAAACCTAATCAATCTACTTTCATATAGTATGACAAACAAGATACTAAAAAGTTCAATCCGAATTCTTACTTTTCATGTTTTTAACATGATACCACAAAAAGAGCCAAGCAGTTACAGCCGCAACAAAATCAGAGAAGGGAGCAGCATACCAGACACCATCCAACCCCCAAAAGCGGGAGAACAGCAACATCGCTGGTATCAGGAACAAGACTTGGCGGCTTAAACTCAAAAACATAGCCTTCCAAGCAATCCCGATGCTTTGGAAAAACTGGCTGATCGAGATCTGCGAACCGACGACCACAAATACCAGCAAACTGATCCGCAAGCCATTTGCCGTCACATCCAATAAATCAGGATCGTTCGTAAAGGCACGGGTGATCAATTTCGGAAACGCCACGCTACAAAAGCAGCCGACTCCCATGATAATGGTAGCGGTTATAATGACCAGACGTAGCGTTTCCTGGACACGCTCGTATTTCTTTGCCCCGAAATTGAAACCGACAATCGGCTGCATCCCCTGCGCGATCCCGATAATCAGCATCACCAAAAGCATTCCGACACTGGTGATAATGCCGTTTGCCCCCAATGCCAAGTCTCCCCCATGCTGTTTGAGTGCATAGTTCTGGATCACCACCACCAAACTTCCCGCCAACTGCATGGCAAAAGGCGAAACACCGATCGTCAGGATATTCCATACCACATGCTTTTCCAGCTTGAACGTCCCTTTATGGAAACGGACGATACTGTCTTTCTGGACAAAATGGTTCATGACAAAAAGAGTGCAGAGCAGCATCGAGATGATCGTCGCAATGGCAGCCCCCTTAATCCCCATATCCAGCCAGAAAATGAAAATAGGATCAAGTATCACATTGGTTATCGCCCCGATCAGCATGGTAAACATTGCTTTCTTCGGATAGCCGGAAGCACGCATGACAGCGTTGAAGCCAAAACTGAGGGAGGTCAGGAGCGTCCCCGGAACCACGATATTCAGATAGTCCTGTGCATACGGGATGGTCTGTTCGCTTCCCCCGAAAGCCAGTAATAAATCTTTCATCCAGATCATGCAGGGAACTACTGTCGCAAGCGTTATGATGAATGTCAAGGTGAAAGCATTCCCCAATACCTTTTCCGCCATCTCATTCTCCCTCCGTCCCAGATAGATGGAGACACGCGTCGCAGCCCCCGCCCCGATGAGCATTCCGAACGCCTGGAGGAACAACAGAATAGGGAATGTCAGCGTCAATCCTGCCATTGCCAGCGGACCGACTCCCTGACCGATAAAGATACGGTCGACAATATTATAAAGAGCATTCACCATTGTACCGATCACTGCCGGCATCGCATAATGCAACAACAACCGGCCGATCCTTTCATGCTCCAGCCGCCATGTTATTTCGTTTGCCATATTTATTCCTTTTAATCTTAAACAAAACTTTTATTTCCTACCGGGAAAATTTATTGTCATAAGCGAGAAACGTTGTTTCCATGTCCATAAAAACTTTTTCTCATGCCGATAAGAGAGACAAGCTCCGCCACCGTCCGGAGTTCTTCCTTGCAGCCCTCAGGGAAAGCCACAACCAGTTCATGCGGGCTCTTGCAAGTGATATTCAACTGCCCTTCCTTTACGGGCGAAGGACGGTAACCATTACGGATCAGAGCATTCCCTACCCAATAAGAAGTCAGAAAGTCGCCTTCCACACCGATGGGTGACGTAGGAGCTTCCGTATTCAGCTTTCCGGTTGCCGGATCGAATACGATTCCCTCCTTACCGAAAAAAGATTCAAAAGCTCCACTCATAATCAGGTCTTCGGGAGTTCCGCAAGCCATCGGACGTCCTTTCTCCTGTAGCCAAAGGCAATCCCCCATTTGGATAGCCAGGTCCAGGTCGTGAGTAGAAAGCAGAACCGCTTTCTCTTGCTCGACTGCCAGGCGATGCAACAAAACCATTGTTTCGATACGGCTGGTCACATCCAGAAAGGCGGTCGGTTCGTCCAACAGGATAATCGGGCACTGTTGGGCAAGCGCCTTGGCAATCATAGCCTTCTGCCGTTCACCGTCACTTAGCTCCGAGACATAGTTATTGGCTTTATGAGCTATGCCGGCAGCTTCAAGCGATTGCTCGATGATAACATGATCCCGCTTCTTCAACTGTCCGAAAAAGCCGGTATAAGGATGCCTGCCCAACGAAACCAGTTCATAGACGGTAATTCCTCCTGCATTAGTCTTTTCTGTCAGTACAACACCGACAGTCAAGGAAAAGTTTGCCTGCGAATAACCGGAAAGAGGCTTCCCCATCAAACGTATTTCCCCTCCGAGTGGAGGCTGAAAACCACAAAGCGTACGAAGCAGCGTCGATTTACCGGCACCGTTCAGTCCCAACAAACAAGTCACCTCGCCCGAAACGAGTTGCAGGTTCAAATCCTCATGGACCACTTTCCTCTTACCGCCTTTCAGCAGGTAACCGATACAAAGTCCTTTTGTTTCTATTGCAGCTACTTTTGTCATATATCGGTCAGTCAAAGTATTGGATGTTTTTCCGGTTCACAATTACATAAATGATGACAGGCGCACCGAGCATCGGAGTCACGGCATTCAGCGGCAATATGTTATGCGTACCCGGCAATACCATCAACAGATTACAAAGCAACGCGATGCAAGAACCGGTCAGCAACGTTACAGGAACCAGCATCTTATGATTGGATGAGCCCAACATCAAACGTGCGACATGCGGGACCGCCAGCCCGATAAAGGAGATCGGCCCGCAAAAGGCAGTCGTAGTCGCAGTAAGCAATCCTGTACACAACAGGATCAGAATACGCGTCCGCCTGATCTTGATTCCTAAATTGGCAGCATACATTTCTCCTAAGAGCAATGCATTCAGAGGTTTGATCAAAAGAATGGCCAATAGCAATCCTATACAGGTAAAACCGGCAAAATAAGGCAGCTGTTGCAAGGAAACCCCGGAGAAGTTCCCCAATCCCCACATCACAAATGCATGCACCTTGTCAGTCGATGCATAATAATTCAGAACCGAAATCAATGATGAAGCGAGATAACCGATCATAATACCGATAATCAACAACATGACGTTATTCTTCACCTTCGCCGAGAAATAAATAATCAATCCCAAAATACAGGCCGCACCACTAAATGCGGCCATGATAACCGCCAGATAACCGCTGATCGGCAAATCGGTCACCATACTCAACGAACCGCCGAAATAGAGCATGATCGCAGCGACTCCCAGATTGGCCCCGTCACTGATTCCCAATATGGAAGGACCGGCAAGCGGATTCCTGAACAATGTCTGTAGCAACAATCCACTAACAGCCAGCGAAGCACCTGCTAACAAAGCCGTTACAGCCTGGGGAAAACGGCTCTGCAACACAATATTCTGCCATGCAAGTCGCTCCGTTCCCTCTCCCAGCAATATATTCACCACACTTTCAACGGGTATCGAGACAGCGCCATAAACCAGTCCGCCGGCAAACAACAGCAACAGGAGAACTAACAAAAACGGATAAAAAATGAAGACTTGCTTTTTCATGCCTGCAAAGATAATGCTTTTGGAAAAATTTTTTATCTTAGCCCCTTAAACAACAGAACTGCTAATGTTATATACTATAATACTATGAGAAGAATCATCATATCACTCATACTGCTTGTAGGATTTTGCTCCGGCACATACCCGATATATTTCAAGCATATAGGCATGCAGGAAGGCCTGTCACAACTTTCCGTCATGGCCATCTACCAGGATAATTTGGGTAGAATGTGGTTCGGGACGGAAGAGGGAATCAGCATATACGACGGCGTACAGACCAAAGTATACAAACCATCCGAATTTCATCGCCAAAACGCCAATCCGATAGGTAACCAGACGCACTTCATTGCAGGCGACAAAGATGGAAATGTTTTCTTCGACTCCGATCAATCCTTGATCCGCTATGACATCCAGACACAGAAATTCTCATGCCTACGGAAATCAAACGTATATACCGTCGCTTCTATCAAAGGAACAATATGGGTAGGAATAGCTGACTCCATACTCACCTGGAATCCGGATAAAAACGATTTCGATTTCGTCACGAGGCTGGAAAATCGGAACCAGCGTGCGACCTGTTTGTTGGAAGATTCCGGCGGCCGGTACTGGATCGGCACTACAGACGGACTCTTCAAGATGAATGACGACAAATCCCTGACCTGTATGATCATGGGAGAAGACATTTACGACCTATATGAAGACTCCAAATATAATCTTTGGATATCCATTCGCATGAATGGCATGTACAAAAGGGACGTGCACGGCAATTTCACCCGTTACCGTTACGATCCTTCCAACCCCAACAACATATCGAGCAACCAGGTCCGGGATTTCGTGGAAGACAACTTCGGGAACATCTGGTTCGGCACTTTCACCGGGCTAAACAAATATAATCCGACCAGCAATCAGTTCGAAGTTTATGCCCGCAACCCTCTGCCCGGCAGCATGACCCATTCATCCGTATTCCCCGTTTACAAAGACAGACAAGGCACGATCTGGTTGGGGACCTATTACGGCGGTGTCAATTATTTCAACCCGGAGACAGATATTTTCACGGTTTATGCAGCTAACAACAGCCGGAACGATTGCCTGAATTATCCTTTCGTCGGTAATATGGTGGAAGATAAAGACAATAATATCTGGATCTGTACCGAAGGAGGCGGGTTGAACTTTTTCGACCGGAAAACGAAGAAATTCACCTACTTCATGGCCGATGAGAATCGTAACTCCATTGCTCATAACAACCTGAAGGCAATAGCCTACAGCCCTGAACGCAACAAACTGTATATTGGAACACATACCGGAGGACTATCCATCTACGACATCAAAAATAAACGGTTCAAAAATCCCTATTTCGAAGATCCGTCTTATGCCGTAATAGCAGGCGACCGCATCAACCAGATGAGAATCTACAATGACGAATTGATTTGTACCGGACCGAAAGGAATCTTCAAAATGAATCTATATACAGAAAAAGTATCTCCATTGTTCAAAAGCGGTAAGTATTACGGGAACACCTGCTTCCTAATTGACTCGAAAGGGTACATTTGGTTGGCCTACGGCAAAGGTGTCTGGAAGATCAACCTCGAAAATGAAGAAGACAAGGTACAATACCGTTCTGGTGAAAACGGATTGGGAACATTTCCCATATCTCAAATAATCGAAGACAAAGAGGGACGGATCTTCCTCGGAACCCGTGGTTCCGGCCTGTTCCACTATGACGAGAAGAACAAACGGTTTATCGGATATACAACCGAAAATAGCTTCATCGCCAGTGACTACTGCTATGAACTCACCTTGTCGACCCTGGACCAATTAGTGATAACAGGCGACAAAGGAATTACCTTTTTCGATCCGGATCAAAACCTGTTCAAGGTCGTGGAACTGGGGACGGCCTCTGACAGGCATAAACATCGGTTGCGGAATCCTGGTCTGCAAAAACGGAGAAATATTCGTCGGCAGCAGCAATGGCATGGCGACATTCTTTGAACAGCAGTTGTTCAACTCCGCCAAAGACTACCAACTATATTTTTCCGACCTGTTCATTAACAACGAACAAGTTTCTCCCGGCGACCACAACAAGGTGCTGGCCACCGCCCTACCTTTCACTCGAGAAATAGAGCTGGCCTATAATCAAAATAATCTGATTTTCACTTTTACATCGAACAACTATGTCAATACGCTGAAAAAGGCGTCTTACGAATACATGTTGGAAGGTTTCGACAAGAAATGGATACCCAGCAAAGACAACAATATTTTCTATACGAACTTGAACCCCGGAAAGTACACGCTCATCGTCCGGGAAATACAATACGACCCGAATCAGGAACAACCGCGTACCATCAAGATGGACATTCATATCCATTCCCCCTGGTATGCATCCAACTTAGCTTATTTCCTCTACTTCATCTTGATCATTAGTATACTGTACAGCATTTACCGTTTCAAGAAATCACAATACATGTTGCAAACTTCACTGGAAATGGAACGGAAGGAAAAAGAAGCGATCGAAGAGTTGAATCAGGCAAAACTACAGTTCTTCTCCAACATCTCGCATGAGTTCAGGACACCGTTGACGCTGATTATCTCCCAGATAGAACTCTTATTACAAAGCAGTTCATTGTCACCTTCCGTATACAACAAACTGCTGAAAGTATATAAAAACACTTATCATATGCGGAACTTGATCAGTGAGTTATTGGATTTCCGTAAACTGGAACAGGGGCATATGAAGCTGAAAGTGTACGAGCAAGACATCGTCCCGTTCCTGAAAGAGATTTACCTGTCTTTTTATGAATATGCGTCCAGCCGTTCCATCACATACAATTTCACGGCTCCGCAAGAGAATGTTTTGTGTTATTTCGACCCGAAGCAAATGCAAAAAGTCTTCTATAACCTGCTATCCAATGCTTTCAAGTACACCAAACCGAATGCAGCCATTGAAATGATTTTGGAAAACAAAGAAAATGAAGTTACCATTAAAGTTATCGACAATGGTATCGGTATCAGCAAAGAAGATATAGACAAAATATTCGACCGATTCTATCAGGCTGAAAACGGTATCTCGAATATCACCAAGACTCCCAGCACGGGGATCGGACTTTCATTGACCAAAAGCATAATCGAGTTGCACCACGGAACGATACAAGTGGAAAGTACACCGGGCTACGGTAGTATTTTCATTGTCCATCTCCAGAAAGGCTGCACGCTTTTTACCGAGGAAGAACTGGCACAAAAGCAGCAAGAAAAGCAAACGGAAAGCCTGATTCCCGACACGGTCGCCTTTTCCGATCACATGGAAGAGTTTTCCGATACGGAACAAAAAGAGCTATTGATCGAAGGAGACGATTCCCCTCATACGATCCTACTGGTCGAAGACAACGAAGAGTTACTCCAGATACTCAACTCCCTGTTCTCACCGACCTACCGCGTCCTGCTGGCACGAAACGGTAAAGAAGGATTGGAAAAGGCACGCGCAGAACGACCGGACATCATCGTTAGCGATGTCATGATGCCGGAAATGTCCGGAACAGAGATGTGCTTGAAGATCAAAAATGATTTTGATGTATGCCACATCCCGGTCGTACTGCTTACGGCACTCACTTCCGCCGAACAAAATATCGAAGGCTTACAACGAGGCGCCGACGACTATATAAACAAACCATTCAATGCAAAGGTATTACTGGCGCGTTGCAATAACCTGGTCCGTAACCGTATTATCCTGCAAAAGAAATTCAGCCAGCAGAAAGATTTCGATGCACAATCGCTGGCAAGCAACCCGATAGACCAAAAGTTCTTGGATACGGTCAACTCGATCATTGAAAAGAATCTTGATAATATCGACTTCGACATGAATATGATGGCCCGCGAGTTGGGACTCAGTCGAAGTTCATTGTATGCCAAATTCAAGGCACTGACAGGTATGACACCAAATGACTTTGTCCTCAACTGCAAACTGAAGCGGGCCGCAACCATGTTGACGGAAAACCCCGATCTACAGATCGCCGACATCTCCGACCGGCTGGGCTTCGGTTCTCCGCGTTATTTCACCCGCTGTTTCAAAGCCCAATTTGAAATTACCCCGGCTGAATACAGAAAGAAAACGGTCATTTAAACACCTGGATCATCGGACGTCCGATCCAAACCTGCGGCTGTTTCAACCCGAAGATATAAGCGATTGTCGAAGCACAGTCGAACTGCATCATGCTTTCCTGGAATTCATATCCTTTCTTGATTCCCTTGCCGGCAATAATAAAGGCAGTCTCCATTTCTTCCATGGTCTTGCCGCCATGCCCTTTCTTGATACCACCATGATCGGCTGTGACGATAAAGATAGTCTCATCCAACATACCTGCATCCTTAACCGCCTGAATGATTTGGCCGATATAGCCGTCGAGCTCTTTCAGCTTTTCATAGTAGGCAGGTGTGTCATGACCTTCAGCATGACCGACATGATCGGGTTCGTCGAAAACGATATTGACCAATGCCGGACGTGCACGCTTGATATATTCAACCGCACATTTGGCAGTGGCCGGATTCTGCGGCTTTTCCGTAATATTTTTATCATAACTCAAAGCTAACGTATCGACAACGTAACGGATTCCCGCCCATTCACAGATACAGCCGATTTCAGCTTTCGGATCAGACTCGCGAAGCAAGCTGAACACAGTCGGGAAAATACCGTGCTTATTCACTACACGGGAAGGCAGTTCCGGAGTTTGCGATCCCCATTCCGTGTAACCATGAAGTTCCGGTCCCGCCCCCATATACATGGAAGCCCAGTTTACGGCACTGGAAGACGGAAGTACAGAGCGTTTTTTCAACGTATAAGATCCTTCTTCCATCAACTTCTTCACATTCGGCATTTCGGCCTTGTTCACACTATAAGCGCCCCAGCCGTCCAGACCGATCAAAACTACATGTTTGGCTTTCCACTTGGCAGCCATCGAAGCATCGGCAAACAACATCAGAAATACCAATGCTAAAATCAACTTTCCTGTTTTCATGCTATCTTAAATTAAATATATCAATCCTTCCTATAATATCGTACCCGCCCCACTTTCATCTCCACCGGCAAAGCCAGAGAATCGACTTCGCCAATACAAGCTCCACCCAACAACATATCGATCAGCAAATAATAGGGTTTATCGGACGGAAACTCTCCTTGCCGGTCCCGATACGCGCGGATAAGCAAAGTTATGAATATTATATAAAAAAGAAAAATGATAAGGGAAATAGATATTTAAGCATAATGCATACTCATTAATTAAAGACCTTTCTCGATATCCCGTTTACGTTTTAATGCTTCCAGATAATAGTAATCGGCATAGTTCAATGGGACGTCTATTTCCGAATTGTGAGGAATGCTGCCAACAGAATGCATCAGCAGGAAGTTTCCATTCGTGCCCAATGCAGCCCGATAGGCCGGAGAAGAAAGTGAAACCATGATACTGTCGGCATACATTTTATAGCCGGCTGCATCCGGAACATCCATCGTACTGATCTCATAAAGCGCGGAAGCGATACAGGAAGCCGTCGATACATCGCGTGGTTCGTTCGGGATATTCGGAGCCGACATATCCCAGTAAGGAATCAGATCTTCCGGCATATTCTCCAGATTCTTCATCATATTGAACGTTTTCAAGGCCTGATCCAGATATTTACGGTCCTTGGTTTCACGATAGCATACCGCATAACCGTAGATAGCCCATGCCTGCCCGCGACTCCAGATAGATTCGTCGGCATATCCTTGTGCCGTCTGGCGATGGCGCACTTTACCATCCTTGATACTGTAGTCAATCACATGGTAACAACTTCCATCCGGGCGAAAATGTTCCTCCATGGTACGATCGGCATGCGACACCGCAATCTTATAGAAAGAAGAGTCGCCGGACAGACGCGTCGCTTCGAACATCAGTTCCAGATTCATCATGTTGTCAATGATAACCGGACATTCCCAACCCCGTTCAGACTGCCATCCACGTTCCACATCCCACGACTGGATAATTCCGGCAGCCGGACGGAAGCGGGTAGACAACGACTTGGCAGCCTGCACCATCACATCTTTATAAGAAGGCTTCCCTGCCAGTCTCAAGCCATTCCCGAAACTGCAATTTACAATAAATCCGATATCATGATGCCAAGTCAGGTTTTTGGCTTCCTCTATGGCATCCGTATATTTGGCGGCCAACGGCAGCAACGTGCTGTCGCCCGTCAGTTCATACAAATACCAGACAGATCCGGGGAAAAAGCCGCTCCGCCAATCCGCATAACCACAATAATAGACAGAACTGTCTGTCTTAAGCGTCACCGGATTCAAGCATTTCCCACTCGCTTCGATCACACCGATCTCATTCCCTATTTGTGCACGGGCAAAATCGATATTCTCGTCAATAAAACTTTTTTCCTCTGTTTTAGGGGCACCTGCACAAGATAGCAGAAATGCCGAAAAAGCAAATGCAATCAAATTTTTCATCATGTACCAATTATTTTATTGTTGTTATTGTATAAGTATAGGAGCCGGAAAGCAGCTGCTTATTGGCGTTCAACGATATCCGGCAGACCTGTTCGCCCCAAACATTCGACAAGCGAGGATCGTCCAGGCGGATCGTTTCGACAGTCGGTGTAAAGGCGCTCTTATTATACGTCATCCGGACTTTCTCGCCATTCACTTCAACCGTGACTACTCCCGGAACCGACACATCCACCTCCCCCCAAGTGAGGAAATTGACTTGATTCGGTTTATCCGCCTTGTCCAAAGAGAACGAATCTTCTATTTTCAGGGAGTTCTTTCCCAACTGGTACGAACGGACCCATTTTTTTACATTTGCCTCTGCCGGATAAGCTGTCGCAATATTTGCAGAGAAATACATACGTCTCGGATCAAAGTGCACATCCGTAGCCCTAAATTCCGAACCGAACTGCTGTGGCACACCGTTCACCATAGGCAGGTTGTGATAATTACTCTGCATTGTCCAGATTGAATAGCGTTCGGAACTGAAGGTCTGACGGGTATAGGTCCCGACTCCGGCATCGATAAAAATAGGCGTCGTATTCAAGTAAAGGGAGAAGGTCCCTGCATCGTTATGATTATGGCTTTCATTATTATAGCCTCCTTTCGTTGCCACGAAAAAGCCATTCTTGTTGGTCATATAGCAAAATTCGGTTTCCGGATACCAGGAATAGCCGGGAGCCTGATAATCGGCACTCATTCCTTCCAGTTCTTCACGGGAGAGCAAGGTTTGGAACAGACGGAAAGGGTCACCGGAAGGAATACCGTCCTTATCAGAAAGACTCTTGAGATAAGCAGCATAGTTCATCATAAGAGGGCTTTCGACTGCTTTCCCATACCTGAAAATGAGATCGGCATCCCCTCCTCCTTTGGCAGAAGCATCGGCAAAGTTGACCACCCAGCCGTTCCCCACATAGGAACGGGCGATATATTCACCCATATTCTTAATAATAGGCTGATCGAATACGGAGACTTTACCGCCTGTCCCGTCAGAAAGCATCTGCAGATAATCGTACATCTTTCCAGCAGCATGTCCCCAATAGGAAGGACCTTCTTCGCAACCTCCGTCTCCATGCGTATAATTGATGATATGATCCACGGAAGTCATCGTCCGGTAAACCGCTTTTGCCAATTTATCCCGATCATTCTCAAGCAGGAAGAAACATTGCAGCACATTGAAGTTACACCACGGATTCCAGTTATTCACCAATCCGCCAGGCTTCAGGTTGAACGCCATCCACCAGAAATGATCTTCATTCATATAGGTATCGAGGATGCGGACCTGTAATTCATGCCGCAGCCTTTTTGAAATCAAAGGATTTACCTTATCGAACGAAGGTTTCAGGTAATAATAAATCCAAGACAACTGGGAAGCAAGATTTCCTGAACCCAAATCAATCACATGTTCTTCATAGCTCGGAAAGCATCCTCCGACCTTCTGTAATCCCAAATGTGCCGACAATGCCCAGCTCGTCATTTCACAACTTGCAAAAACACCATTGATAATCTGATCGACAAAGCGTCCCTTCCCTTCAGCCATCTCGGCCATGAACAGACTTCCGAGTGCGGAATTGTTTTTACCGAACGGACTCTCCATAATCGCCCGGTCACCACTTCGTCCGAACTCCAGATAATCGGTCGCTTTCACAACCTTCCACTCATAATCCAGATAACTTTCTCCTTTCCGGATATACTTTTCTTTATAATCACCGAGGAGTTTATCCCAACCGGCCCGGTCAGAATAATCAGGATACGGCACCCACTTCTGCTCCATTATCAACGCGGATTTGACTTTCTCAAAATCGGCCTCTTTTTGCAACAAGTCGCGTTTTTCATACGCGTGCAAGTGTGCAACTGTCCAAAGCAACAGGCACACGATTGTGATGAATCGTTGTGTTCTCATAGGTATTATTTTTCAATATCGCAAAAATAGAGGTCCCCTCTATGAGAAAGAGACATATTCATCCAATTCATGTGCACGGATTGTCCAAAAGCGGAAATTTAAGGTGTTTCCTGCCACATTATAATTCTCATCCTCCAAAACCGGAACCTTGCATTTTTCTATATGCACCTTTCACAAAAGAGTATTTTTATCGTAGTTCTTCAAGGACTATGGCGTTTCGCCATCATCCGCGAATTGCCTTCACCGCTTATGTTTGCCTTCATCAGAGACCAGGTCGGCCTCGGAAGATTCTATATTAAGTGACAATGGGTATGTTTCTGTTGTCAAACAGCCTGGTCATAGACCTTTTGCCTTTAGTCGAATACCTTTTCGACCAAGGTCAAAAGCCTTTTCGACACTGGTCAAAAACCTTTTCGCCCTTAGTCAAAAAGGTAAGGAGTGGTAGTAATAGCTGTTAATGCCTGTGTATTTGTTTATTAATCAATATTGTAGTCTCCTTGTTTTTCACTTAATTATATAGATGTGAAACCGAGAGGAACATGACCAACCCAAATCAGGACGAGACAGAGTGAAGGCAAATTTTTGAGGTGAAGGCAGTCCGGATATCTGCCTTCACCCTTGTATGACATGACAATCAAAAGGTATCAAAGACGGGTGAAGCTGAATCGGAAATCCATGTTGAACTATCATGATGATAAATCATCATTTATGATTCATATCTGCCAAACTATGAGAATTTGCCTTAGCTGTATCGTTTTTACACTTCAATGTATACCTATGTGAATATTACAAACTGAATTCTAAATAAATATATTGCCAATTAAGCTTAATTTATATGTTATACAAAACATGCAAATCACAATATGTTAATATATAGACATTTAACACATTGCTAAAAACTCACCGTTGGAAGATTAGTGCATATCAAATGGATAAAAATATACATTCATACACATTATTAACATCTAAATTTGCAACGTTTTCATCATAGTTCTTGAAGAACTTAGATCAGTAACACACTTTTGTGAAAAACACAATTGAAAAAACACAAAGTGCCTATTTAGAGAAATGAGAATTATTATCAATTTATTAATCAATCTGGTGTTATTATGACAAAAGATTTTAAACGCTTTTATGTATCGAGAGCGATGTTCCTGGGAGCTACTATGTTCCTGGCATCAATCGGAATGGCCTCCGCTAATCCTTCTACCGATACGTTTGGCTCAAATGAGCCGAATCCTGTTGTAGCTTCTCCTCAACAGGCAAAACACACTATTAAAGGTGTGGTAGAAGATCAGTTTGGACCTATTGCAGGTGCAAACGTGGTGGAAAAAGGGACAACTAATGGAACTATTACCGATATGGATGGTAATTTTTCTCTTGAAGTCGCGCCTAACTCTATTTTAATTGTTTCATTTATCGGATACAAAGAACAACAGATTCCGGTAAATAGCCAGAAAACCGTTACTATCAAACTTACTGAAGACTCACAAGCATTGGAAGAAGTTGTAGTTGTAGGTTATGGTACGCAGAAAAAAGTTAACCTGTCTGGTTCTGTTACATCCGTTAATGTCAGTGAAATGGCAGAAAGCCGCCCATTGACAAACATTTCAACAGCTTTGGCCGGTACTGCTCCCGGTGTGCAAATCACGTCCAGCAACAATATTCCGTCCAATAATGGAGATGCAGATATTAAGGTGCGTGGTCAGGGTACTTTGAACAACTCTTCGCCTCTGGTCATTATCGACGGTGTGGAAGGCAGCCTGAATAGTGTCAGCCCGCAGGATGTCGAAACAGTCAGTGTCTTGAAGGATGCGGCTTCATCTGCGATCTATGGTTCCCGTGCAGCCAACGGTGTTATCTTGATTACGACTAAATCCGGTAAATCCGGTAAAATGAAGTTGGATTATACGGGTTATGTATCTTTCCAAACGTTGGATAAGCCTTATGATGTAGTTTCCGATTATGCAAGCTATATGGAATACCTGAATGAAGGTATGACCAATAGTAATAAGCCGGCTCCTTTCTCTCAGAATGTGATCAATCTTTGGCGTGAAAAATCGAAAGATCCGAACGGATTGAACGAATATGGCATGCCTAACTATCTGGCTTACCCGAACAGTGACATTTTTGATGTCTATGAAACAGGTGTTTCTCATCAACATAATCTGTCTGCATCCGGCGGTTCAGAGAAGATTACCTATTACACCTCGTTCAATTATCTGAATAATCCGGGTATCCTTGAAAATTGTGGCTATGAGCGCTTTAGTCTCCGTGCGAATATTGATTCTCAAATTAAAGATTGGTTGAAGTTGGGAGTTAATCTAAGTGGATATACCGCAAATACGACACCTGTCAGCGAAAATATCAAAGATATTTATACTTATGGTTTAACTGGTGGAAATCCGGGTATTGCATATTTGGATGATCAAAACAGATTAGGTATCAATGCAAATGCGGAAGACGATCCTCAAAATGCAACGAACAATCCTTATAATCGTCTGAGAAACACGACTGGTAATGTCCAGACAAATACATTGAAAACCCGTTTGTATGCCATTCTGACGCCATTGAAAGGTTTAACGATTCAAGGTTCTTATACTTATGATTATTATGATAAGTTTAAAGAGAGCAAACCTAATTTTGTTCCGATGTATAACTTCCAAACGAATACTTTATATACGGACGGAGTGGGACAAACCAGCATTTATAATTATAATGAAAAGACTTTCAGAAACTTTATGGATGCGACTATACGATATGAACGAAACTTCTTTGATGATCGTTTGAGTACGAACTTGATGGTCGGAGCCAGCCAGGAACAGTATAAACGCCAATATTTCAGTGCAACACGCAAAGATCTTATTGATCCATCATTGGGTGTGATCGACGGTGCAATCGGTGAATCTTCTTCAACCGGTAATATTACAGAATGGGCTATGCGTTCTTACTTCGGACGTCTGAATTTAGGATGGGACGACAAATACTTGTTTGAAGCAAACTTACGTGCAGATGGTTCTTCGCGTTTTTTGGCTGATAACCGGTGGGGGTATTTCCCGTCTTTTTCTGCAGCATGGCGTATCTCTGAAGAAGAATTCATGAAGAATATCAGTTGGTTGGATAACTTGAAGATCCGTGCTTCATACGGTTCACTGGGGAACAACACGTTAGGCTCTAACCGCGATAACGATGGCAACTATACTTCACAATCTTTGTATGCACAAACGAACTATGTCTTGGCTCGTGCAGTGGCAATGGGATTGTCGCAAACTGCTATCGCGAATGCAGCCTTGACATGGGAAACTACTTATATCACAAACGTCGGTCTTGACTATAACGTTTTAGGAAACCGTCTGTCCGGAAGTATTGAATTCTTTAACAAGAAGACGGATGGCATCTTGATCGACCTTCCTGCCCCGATGGTACACGGTAATGCTACCATCCCCAAGCAAAACGCAGCGCAAGTAACCAATAAAGGTCTTGAATTCTCTGCAAACTGGAGTGACAGAGCTGGTAAAGATTTCTCTTATAACATCGGATTCAACTTTACCTATATCAAAAATAACGTGGATAAGTTCAAAGGGGATGATCCTTCTTATGATGGTGCAAGAATGTTGAAGGAAGGCCTGCCTATCTGGTCGTTGTATGTTCGCGAAGTAGATCGTATTGTTCAGACAGATGAAGACTTGGCTTTGGTACAGTCTATGTTGGATAATCCGGATGTGAAAGGTAAAGTTGTATTCCCATATGGAACCCCGCAAAAAGGTGAT
>ERZ772872.2259-NODE-2259-length-15947-cov-3.632960_pt1 | contig 15947 bp, 29 predicted proteins | sample MGYA00512132_ERZ772872 | MGnify/ENA primary metagenome ERZ772872 (study PRJEB29015, sample SAMEA2737724) | human gut metagenome | biome: human gut; feature: human-associated habitat; material: faeces | place: China | collected 2012 ...
ATTTCTTAGTCTTTAAGTATGCTTTTAGAATTTCCTTCATTGCAGTTCTTTCTTCGTCGGTCAACGCTCTACCTTCAAAAGTCATCGCATTGTCCAACGCTTTTTCTAGATCTATATCAGTATGTGACGGAGTTTCTCTATCTAATAAATAATCAACCGAAACGCCGAAATAATCAGCGACTTTTTTTAGCTTATCGGCTGAGGGAGACTGTTTATTCCACTTAGAAATTGAACCATTTCCAAACCCCAAAGTCCTTTCTAATTCAGCAACTGAAATTTTTTTCTGTGCCGCCAAATCCTTGATATTATCGCGTAAAGCCATATTTAATCTCCTTTTCACTGATAATTGTACGAAAAAATAGTGAAATAGGGGTTGACCTTAGTCCAATTATCTAATATACTAAAGATGTTCCAAGGCAAGAACAAGAAAAACAAATACTGTAATTAGAGGATAGGGCAAAGGCTAACCTGTATTTCTTATACTCTAATAATAGATTATTAGACGTTAATAGTCAACAATTTTCGTCATTTTTTCTTAGATTATAGGAGGTGTATAAATTGAAACTGTACGATGCAGTTAAAGACGTTTCTTCAAAGAAAGGAACGTCCATCTATAAATTGGAAAGAGCACTTGGATATTCTAACGGTTCAATTTCTAAATGGAATAGGCAAGTTCCTAATGCCATTAGACTACAAGAAGTCGCAGATTATTTAGGTGTAACTAGTTCTTATATTCTTAATGAGGCTAGAAAGGAGAAGCAAAAATGAAACTCAAAGTTTTAGGCCAAGAAAAAATTGGCCAATATGAATTCACAGGAATCGAAGGTGGATTTGGCAAAAATAAGAGAGCGATGCTCGTTAAAGACATTGCAGCAATTCACAGGAAAGAGGTTAAGGAAGTAAACAGATTAATCAATAGTAATATTAATCGCTTTAAGTTTGGCATTGATTTGCTGGATTTAAAACAGGTGATTTCAAATCACCTGTTTTCAGAATATGGATTTACCAAAGCTCAGTGGGGGAACGCTAACAACATCTATCTGTTATCTGAACGCGGCTATGCAAAGTTGCTTAAAATTCTTGAAGATGACAAGGCTTGGGAAATTTACGATGAACTTGTGGATAATTACTTCAACATGAGAGAAGCCATCAATACGGATTCAACAATCGGGCTGAAAGACAAGCGTTTAGCAATCATGGAAGAAAACGCAAAGACAAAACAAGCCCAGTTACTTTTCAAGGTTGCTACCGGTACGGCTTCAAATAGCGCACGTGAAAGAATTTTCGCTCATATTGCTACAGAATTAACGGGTGAAAAATTTATACCAGAAATTCAAGAGAAAGAATTTAGTGCAAAGGAAGTCGGCGATGAACTTGGTATTACTGCTAATAAAGTTGGTAGAATTGCAAACATTCTCGACTTGAAAGCTGAACAACCAGGGCAAAATCAATTTGGTCGTTGGGCGATGAGTAAATCACAGTATAGCAATAAAGAAGTAGCTCAATGGCTATATTATCAAGCTGGTGTGAATAAAATTGCTGAATTTTTAAGAGAGGGTTAATAGAAATGGAATTTGAAACTGTAAAGGAATGTTTAGAAATGTTACTTGATTTGAATAACACTGAAAATGAATTACAAGTAGATGGAAAACTAGGAACTATTAATGATTTAAAAGATTTTAATTTTGAATTAATAGTTAATATGTGTGATCTCCTAGGACTGGAAAGCCTTTATTTAGGAATCGATACAGATGAAAGCAATTGATTTTGATAAAAATGAAAACATCTTAGATGAAGTAAGAAGGTGGGCGACATGATGGCGAATGGGTGGAAAACACCACAGGAAATCATGAAAGACTACGGATTAGAAAAATCAGCATTTGCAGAGCGTAAGCGAGATTGTATTGCTAATCCAGAGTATCGGGATGCGATAGTCCAAGACGGTCGCAAGATGACATACATCATTGAAGAGCGTTGGCAAGCATACTTGAGATATCGATCAGAGCAATACCGAATTAGGATGCTAGATCCACATATTAGGAAAAGCACGGCTAATTGATATTGAAGGCTAAACAATGGATGGAAGAGAACCGTCAGCGGATTGACTGGCGGGCCAAGTTACCAAGATAAGGAGATAAAAATAATGTTTGTAAAAAATTCATCAGTAACCATTGAAACTAAAGATTTTGCCATGCTTCTGGCTATGCTGCCATCTTGTGGTTGGAAGACAATCAACGGAGAGGAAAAAAGCATGGAAATGATAAAAAAGGCATTCCGTGTAGATGAGAGACTGGGAACAACGATGAGTGCATACATTAATGCGTTCAACGCTCTGGAGCTAGAACGAAGCAGAGGGAAAAACCGTAATGAGCTCATCAACACTATCCGTACTCGCAATAAAGACGATGCGGAAGATATGGAAAGGGCAATTAAGGATATTGAAGAAGGTGCAATAAATGAAAAAAACAATTGATATCAGTCTGGACATGTTGGGACTGTTGCTAGCCATGGCGACAGACGCTGATAGGAGGGATTGGCATGAGTAAGGACCCATTTGGAAATAAAAAACAAATAACGCTCTACCTTCCTGCTGAATTAAAAGCGAAATTAGAGCAGGAAGCAGAGCGAAAAGGAATGCAAGTGAATGAAGTATTAAGCATCATTCTTTATGACTATTTTTTTGAAAGTGTTGAGCCAGAATGAATTCTATCTCTCTTCCAATAGAACGTTTATTGTCCTTTGCTGATTTTTCAATTGTAGCAAAGAGTTCCCTGTCAATGCGTAAAGTAAAGCGTTTATCTTCTTCTCTGGTAAATTTATCAGCCATAATTAACCTCCAATATTGATATGCAAAATGACGTCTTATTGACAATATTATAAAACAAATTCAAAAAAATACAATATTCATATTGACGTCAAAATGAATATGATATATATTATTAAGCGAAAGGAGTTGACGTCAAAAATATGACAAAAGAAAAAGTAAGGTTTACGTACCGTATGACACCAAAGCTATTTGAGGCTATATCAGACAAAGCAAATGAAAAGGGCATTACGATTAACGCAGAAATCACAAATATTTTGTGGAGACATTATTTTGGAAAGAAGGGGACGATGGAACGATGAACGAAAAAGAATTGTTGATCGCATTGAGGTTAACGCAACATAATCACAAAGTTTTGATGAAACTTAAGAACAAGCAATTAAAGGAGGGTGAAAAATGAAAAATTTAAGTCAAATTAGGAAAAAACGTGAGGATATCCTGACAGACTGGACTGTCGGAGACATCACGGAAAACTGGGCATCGGAAAGAGTCATCTGCATTGCCGCTTTTCTAGAAGAACTGGATGGCGAAAAAGACGCCATCGTAAGGGGGTGATTTTATGGAAGAACAAGATCCGGAAGAAATTGTTAGAGATTTTGTCCGCAATGCTAAAAAAGATCACAGCGTTCTGTGGGCATTTGACCAGCTTATCTTGCAAGACAGCAAGTGGTGGAAACCTCATGCTGCTTTGCTAAAAATGCTGACTGAATTTGACAAAATCGACATAGACTAAAAAAGCCGCCCGATATAAGGGCGGCACAGAATTAGCACGTGCTAAGTATAGCACACTTTAGGAGAAAATAAAAATGGAAATTAATCAATTACAGAAGCAACCACAAAGAAGCATTACATTCAAGGCAAACGGCGATGACGTGACACTTTCTCCAAGCATCGTGAGGGACTATCTTGTCCGCGGCAATTCCAAAGAAGTTACCGGACAGGAAATTGCGATGTTCCTTAACCTGTGTAAGTTTCAGCATCTTAATCCGTTCCTGAACGAGGCCTATATCGTCAAGTTCGGTGATAAGCCTGCACAACTTATCACGTCGAAAGAGGCCTTCATGAAGCGTGCTGAGTCTCATCCCCAGTACAACGGTCTTAAGGCGGGCGTAATTGTTGTTAATAACAACGGAGTTGAGTTCCGCAATGGTGCCTTTACAGTGCCGGACTTTGATCAGCTTGTCGGTGGCTGGTGTGAGGTGTACCGCAAAGACAGGGATATCCCCGTCAGGGTGGAGATTTCGCTTAGCGAATTTTCCAAAGGTCAGTCAACCTGGAAGACCATGCCAGCAACGATGATCCGGAAGACGGCCATCGTGAATGCCCTGCGTGAAGCATTCCCGGAAGCTCTCGGAGCACTCTACACGGAAGATGACGACGGACAAATGCAGATGCAGCAGACAAAGAAGCAGGTGCAGGCGACCGAAAACAGCAAGGCCAAGAACAAGGCTGACGCCCTGATTGCACAGGCGATTGATCCGGAACACGTTCAGCAACAGGAAACGGAAGAATTCCAACGCGAACCGCGCCCGGTAGATTTGTTCAATCCGGCAGAAGAATACTCAAAAGGAGAATGAAAAATGGAACTTACAGCGGAAAACTACTACGATAACGAGACAAGCTTTGACTACATGAGTACGTCGCTCTACAAGGACTTCCGAAAATGCGAGGTCTTTGCTCTGGCGAAACTGAACGGAGAATATATGCCCGTCATGGATCCTACCGCTCTGCTCGTAGGGAACTACGTGCACAGCTACTTTGAGAGCGAGGCCAGTCACTCTGCATTTATCGAGAAAAACAAGGACGCAATGATGACCAAGAGCGGTGCGCTTCGTGCTCCGTACAAGGTCGGCGACAACATGATTAAGTGTCTGGAGGCTGATCAGGTGTTCAATAACCTGTACAGTGTCGGCGAGAAGGAAGTGATTGTGACTGGAGATATCTTCGGCCATCAGTGGAAGGGCAAAATCGACAGTCTCAATCTTGACAAGCAGTACTTCTGTGACATCAAGACCACGGCAGACATTCACAAGGGGTTCTGGGACAAGGATGAGCGTCGCAAGGTGCCGTTCATCAAGGCATACGGATATTACCTTCAGATGGCGGTATACACCGAGCTCATCAAGCAGACGTTTGGCGTTGAGTGCCAGCCGTTCATCTTCGCGGTGTCAAAGCAGACACCATGCGACCATGACGCTTTCAGTTTCAATTCCGAACAGGATCAGGAATATCTCAAGGAGGCTTTGGAAGACGTCAAGGAACATCAGGATCATATCGCTGACCTGATTGCCGGCAGAGCTGAACCGGAGCGGTGCGGTCATTGCGAATACTGCAGGGCGACGAAGCAAATCACGGCGTTCACAAGTGCTGCGGATATCGAAGTTGAGTGAAGTTGAGTAAGGAAGCTTGGGCAGTGGCCTTATGACACCGGACGGGTGGGATGCCCGAATCGGAAAGGAAGGAGAGATAGTCATGGCATATTTCAGAGTTAACAAGAACCGAGACTACACGGTCATGAGTAACCATCATCTAAGGGACAGGAACTTGTCACTTAGAGCGATAGGGCTCTTATCTAAGATGCTGTCGTTGCCTGATGACTGGGATTACTCAGTTCCTGGGTTGGTTGCTATCTGCCGAGAAAGCAAGAACATCATACAAGGGGCACTTAAGGAACTTGAGAAAAACGGCTATTTAGTTCGAACCATGACCAGAGACTCAAGTGGACATATCGGATATAACTACGATGTATACGAGCAACCGCAACACACTTTACCGCGACCGGAAAAACCGTTCACGGTAGAACCGTGCACGGAAAAACAGCCACAATTAAATACTAATAAACTAAGTACTAATAAACTAAGTACTGAAGAATCAAAGACGCAGGAGAAAGCCGTTGAACCAAATGTAGTTAACATAGAGGATCAGCAGAAACAGACAACCGACTGCGGCGGCTTCGCCAAAGTAGTCGACTTTTATAAGACCAACTTCGGCCTGCTTAACAGCTACATGGCGGAAGAGCTGAGACAGACGTACGACGAGTGGAGCAGCCAGTCTGAAGAGCCTGGTGGAATCATCATCAAGGCTATGCAGATTGCGCTTGCGAAAAACGTTAGAAATTGGAAGTTCGTCTGTGGGGTACTTCGGCAGTGGGAAGGAAAAGCACGCACACTTGCTGATGCGGAAACGCTGGAAGTGGAACACAAGAACCGACAATGTCGGCAGAGAGAAGCACGTATAGTCGGGGCAGATGTAAAACGCAATAGCGAAGAGCTTGACCGGCTTGCCAAGGAACAGAATGCCGGTATCGACATGGATGCGGAACTTGCTGAAATCAAGCGGCTTAAGTATGAAATGGGAATGCAGGTATGAGTGAATTAAGGAAAGGGAGAATGAAAATGAAAAAAGCAAAAAAACAACAGGACGTTGAAGATATCCTGAGCATTATCGTTAGCAGAATTTTTATAAGGCTTATAGAGGGAGAAACATTTGGCGAGATTGCCGGCGCCGGTTACATTTATGACAATATGGTTAATTTGCTTTGTGGCATTTACAAGTTGACGTTTGAAGAAACCAAAGAAGTCATGGAGCGGTGGAAATTTGACAGTGTGTTCAGAGATTGGAAGGAGAGGTTTGGCAATGCAGATGACAAAAGGCTTCATGATTGTCGATGAAATCATGAGTGATATTGAAAATGAAGTGAAAATGCATATCGAGCAGGGGTTCGAGATTGACGATGTTGTGGACAGCGAACTCAAATACGCTGACATGATATTTGTACTATGCAGTATCTACGATCTGTCGACAGCACAGTCTGAAACGATTTTCGAACGCTATGGATATGACGTACTGAAGAAATACGATTAACGGCATAATTAATGGACAAAAGGGAGGTAATACCAATGACTTATCTTGATGACTATATGAAATGGCTTGAAAAACACCGTGAAAAAAGCAACGGCTATTCTGAGCAGTTGTACAATCTGTGTGACTCGACGCGAGAATTTTCTGAAATGCTTGAAAAAGTGTTGTCCGATTACAAGCGTGAAGATGACAAGAGTGGGGCTTATGCGCTCAACTACTGCCTAGCCGACATGATGGCGGATTGCGCCAGGCTGATGCTGGCGACGTGGGGCGAGGAAGATAGAAGCAATGATTGACGGAGGGAAAGGAGAACGTATTAGTGCGAAATACACCTCATGCGGCTTCACATTTCGGAAAAAAGGTTGTCATCGACGGTCTTAAATTTGATTCGATGAAGGAAGCAAGCTTCTATCAGCTTTATCTTAAGCCGAGCGGCTACCAGTTTACCACACAGGAACGATTTACGTTGCTTGAGACATTCCCCCTGGAATTAGTCAAGCTTCGTCAGACGGTATATAAGAGCGACTTTGTCGTATATGACAAAGTCGGTTCAATCAAACACGTGTATGACGTCAAGAATGGTTATACAGAGTACGCCATAGACCAGAAGTCTAAAATAAAGTTTTCGCTGTTTGCGAGAAAGTACGGAATTCCTGTTGAGGTCGTTGTCATGCGTAAGAACTACTTCAATGTCGCTATTCTGGGCACTACGAAAAAAGTCAGGCCAGTGTCGATGGTCAACATCGATTATGACTGGCAGGACATTATCAGATAATCACACCATGGCAAACCAAACACTGCATTTGCCATGGGCACGGACCCTTAGCTCAGTCGGCAGAGCAGACGGCTCATAACCGTCCGGTCGCAGGTTCGAGCCCTGCAGGGTCCATCGCCCCTATATGCTCCGGGGCGAAAAAAAGATATTAGTCTTTGACTTTGAGAACGCAAGCATTGACGGGTTTGGATACTCACAATTGAAAACCTGAAGTGTAGCGCAAATCGGGTCATAGATAGCACGCGGGCATCATGGCCAGCGCTCAAAGCGTAACGCGTGCATAGCCGACTGATTGTTCTTGAGTCGATAATTGGTTGGCTAGCCGTTGCTAGGCATAACTCCTTTAAGAAATTAGTTGTAACGTACGGATAATCAGGCTCAAGCGTGCCGGAAACGGTCCATCTCATGATGAGGAGGTTCGAGTCCTCTGCCGGCGCATTGATTGAAAGGAGGGGAGAAGATGAAAAACTACTTAGTGACCATTAAAATCGGCAAGGTCATCACAAACAAGTTGGTCAAAGCTGAAACTGCTGAAGAAGCAGAGAAGGAGGCGCTTAGATGCGCATCACGAAAAAATACGGAATTATCAGTTCAAAACTAGAGTACGACTTGCTGGCAAGACTGGACGGAGACCTCGCCAGAGGATACACGATAAGTGCAAAGAAGAGGGGCAGTTTTAAATTAAAAGGGGAATAGAAAAATGAACGAAGTACAAAAAAATTACATCGGATTAAAGAACGATATGCACGATCTTATTAAATCTTACACGGCTTTGCTTAAAGCACACGAACAATACGGCCCTGATAGCTGGAGCTTCCAAGTGATGAATGTTTCTCTCTCTGATGATTTGTTAAATTGTCTCGTAAGCTGCATCAACTTGAGTAAAGCAATAGAACACGCACGAAATTAGGAGGAACAAAAAATGAAAGTCAAAAAGATTGAGAGTTATCCGCCGCTGACGATAGATGAGCAGGAAACCGTCCTTACCTGGGACGCAAAAGAGCGTGCGTGGCATATATGCACTGACTACCCAGCGCACGCACGCAAGTATGAAGCGGTGCTTGACGAGTCCAAGCCTGTCAAGAAGGGCTACCGAGACGGGGCGTTGGTTATGATTGACGGGTATCTGGACGAAAGCGCATATACGGTCCGGATCGGCAAGAAGCGCCGTTATTCTGACGAGCAAAGAGCCAAGATGGCAGAACGACTTAAGGCTGCGAGGGAGAAGGTGACTAAAGATGAATGATTTATCGAACGAACTGAAAGCTCTGATCAAAGAGGGGAGCGGGTATAACCAAAACATGACTATTGAGCCGTTGGGGGACGGTGAGTGGTGCAGTATAACCACATCATCCATCGATGTTTGTGGGGACAGTGTTGTCATCTATGCACGGCGAATGGACGGTATGAACAATTGTCCGGACGGAATGATCGAACTGAGCGATTTCGGGGTGACGGATTTTAATATCGACGACGAATACAAATATATAATCGAAGCGGAGTGCAAGATCTGGCACTTGATTTACGGCCTTGGAAAACGCACTGATATTCATATGGCTGTGGCGGCACGACCAAAAGATTTCTGCTATGCCTTTGCGCAAATAGACTGGGCTACCACAAGCATTAACAACATAGCTGCCTATCTGCTTGAGGAGGAAGATTCCGATGAAAAATATGAATAAATTAGAACGCATTGTTTCTGCAGCATTCTTTACATGTGGTGTTCTCATGTATCTGTTTTACAGGTGGTGGTTAGCGGATTGATTGTGTACAGGAAACGGAAGATGAATAGAAGCATCCCCCAATAACTTTTTCAGGCTAGCCCCTTTTGCTGAGAACCAAAAAAGGTTGCCACCTCCTTTTAACGCATCTTATCACAGCAAGCTGTGATTTTGCGATGCTAAAGGAGGTGACAACCTTGGAACAAATCATTTTGATTCTCATTTTAATCTATTTGCTGATAAATAGCAAGTAGGGCTAGCCTGAAGGGCGCGCGTCAAAGCTAACGCATTGGCGCGCGCCCCTTGGGAGTGATGCAGAAATGAGGAAAGCAATTGATACGATATGCGGTACAATTTGCATTTGCCACTCTGAATTCGAAAAAAGAGAGAAACTCGTTCTGAGTTTTGAAAAAATAATAAAAATTGAAATTTGAGCCTGTTGACAGGTGGAAAATTACAAAGGAGATGTACTTTTGAAAAAGACATTGAAGGATTATTGCAGAAATCACAAGACAAACTACGGATTTGACAATCCAGTTGCACGTGAGGCCAGCTGCCTTGGCCATCTGGAAAGCTGGGTTGAACAGGCAGTGAAGGAATACGAGAATTCTAGTCAGATAACCGCCGATACAAAGCTCTGGATCAACACCAATCTTGAGCGCATGCAGGGGTTCCTGGACCAACTGGAGGAACGGTAATGAATGACATGAATAAGTACGGGTGTCTGTTGTCTTTGGTGTTTCTTGTCTGGTGCATGCTGATGTTTCTGATATGCAACTGGTTGGTGAGGTGAGACGATGGCATTGAAGTTTGGAAAAGCGGTTACGATGATTGTGGAAAGATATGGCTGGAGTGCATTTGACAACTTGAGTGCAATTAATGATCCGGATCTTGGCAAGGCTGTTGAAATGGTTCGGAAGGTCAGGAAGAAAAAGGACGATATACATGCGAATAAAACTGGTGCAGACTTGCGCCGTGCACGTCCGCCACGCGAGAAAATCGAGAAAATGGTTGATAAGGGAATGACTTATGCCGAGATTGGAGAGGTAATCGGCTCCACTCCCGAAGCGACAAGCAAGATCGTCAGGAAGTATGGGTTGTCAGAAAGATACTGGCTTGCGCATGGCATGTACAATCTCATCAAATCAGATCCCTATCTCAAGTTAGTTGAGCAGAAGAAAGCTGAGCTGAAATCCTTGATTAATCAAGGAGCCACCGATGCCGCCATAGGTGCGGAATTAGGAATGACCGTCAGTCGGGTCAAGTACTGGATTAAGGAATGGAATCTAGGGCGTAGGAAGAATATATCTTGAAAATGCTTTGAGAATCCGCGTGTAAAACAAAAATGACTCCACAGGGGAGCCACTCTCTAAACAACAACTAATATATTATAGCAAAGGGAGTGGCGTAGTGGAAGATTTACTGTTGGAGATCGATAACATCGACTATAAAGCAACTGCCAACAATGTTAAGAATTTCTTGGAGAATAAGTTGCCCTGCATTTTGCGATTGGCAAATTCCAGTCCGGCAAGCCTGGCATCACCGGTTATTTCCGACATGCCGGTTAATCGAGGCGGTGGCAATCACAGTGAAGAGAAGATGGTCAAGTACGTTGCTGCCAGAGCAATCATCGATGGGGTATCACGAGCGATTGCGCATTGTTCCCAGACGTCATCCCACATCCTCAAGGCACGATACGTGCAAGGTCTTCAGAACTGGCAAATAATTGAGACTATGTACTGTGAACGCGCAACGTACTACAAGCTTCGAGACAAAGCATTCAACGAGTTCGCCGACTGTTTGGAATTGCAGCAAGGTTGTCCGGATCTGCATGTGTATAAAAATTAGACGATTGCTAGACGATTACGAGACAAACACTGGACACATACTAGACGCATGAGGTGCTAACATAGTAGTGTTGAATAGTTACGGATAGGGCAAGGGTAACCTTGTCTTTTTTAATATCAGAAAGAAGGTGTGGTGGTGTTATGTGAGCAGAGGTCTAACTGCTAAACAAAGAGTTTTTGCAGACGAGTATTTAAAAGATGGTAATGCCTATCAGGCTGCAATAAAGGCAGGTTATTCTGATAACTATGCAAAGGCACAATCATCTAAATTGTTGGAAAATGTTGGAATAAAATCCTACATTGATGCCAAAATGTCCGAAATTGAATCTAAGAAGATAGCCACTGCACGCGAGGTAATGGAATTCTATGCGAGGGTGTTGCGTGGGGATGAAACGGAAGAGGTGGTTGTAGCCGGTCTTGACGGTGCTGAAGTTGTCGAACGCAAACCGCAGCTAAAAGAGCGGATTACCGTTGCCAAGGAGATTATGAAACGATACCCGTTAGCAGGAAACGATCCCGCACTTGCCGAACAGTTGCGCAAGATTAAGGCGGAAGCCGATATTGCTGAATGGAAAGCTAAAGAGTTGCTTGGTGATAATAATGCAGGAGATAAAACAACACTGATAGATGATATTGGAGGCGAAGCAGATGGGGCAAACAATTAAGATGTCTAAATTGATTAATCCTCATTTCTATCGCCTTTGGCGCACTTCAAAGCCATATGTTGTTGCTAAAGGGGGACGCGGGTCATTTAAATCGTCAGTGATCAGTTTAAAGTTGGTAGCCATGGTTAAGCATTGGACTCAATTAGGAAAAAATGTATCTGTAATTTGTGTGCGAGAGAATGCCAGCTATTTGAGAGATTCAGTCTATAGTCAAATTAAGTGGGCATTGGATATGCTTAGTCTTTACGATGAGTATAAATTCTATACTAGTCCACTTAGGATCGTGCATAGGCGTACTGGAAGCACGTTTTATTTCTATGGCGCAGATGATCCGATGAAACTAAAGTCGAACGTGGTCGGGAACGTGGTTGCTGTTTGGTTTGAAGAAGCTGCAAATTTCAAAGGGCAGACAGTATTTGATCAATCGATACCGACGTTCATACGTCAGAAACCAGTATTTACGAATCAAGTTAAGGTTTTCTTCTCTTACAATCCGCCTAAGAATCCATATGATTGGATTAATGAGTGGGTCAAAAAATGCGAACGTGATGAAGATTACTTTGTAGACACGTCAACTTATCTAGATGATGAGTGGGGATTCACAAATGACGAACAACTTAAATTGATTGAGAAGTACAAGGTTAATGATCCAGATTATTATCGTTGGCTATATCTTGGAGAAGTTGTAGGATTAGGCACTAATGTTTATAACTTTGAGTTGTTTAACCGAGTGGATGAGATACCTGATAATGATTATTTAAGCGATCTTTATTTTTCGATGGATATTGGTCATGATGTATCTGCAACTACCTGTGGCGCTTATGGACTATCGATAAACGGAAATCTATATGTGTTGGATACTTATTATTACAGCCCGGCAGGCAAGGTTAATAAAAAACCGCCAACGGAACTGGCAAAAGATGTGCATGATTTTGTTGAAAGAACATGCGATAAATACGATATGGATCCGGTTAATATGACGGCAGATAGCGCAGACGGAGCATTAGATAACCAGTACTATTCAATGTTTGGCATCCATTGGCATAAAGTGGCTAAAAAGAGAAAAGTTGAGATGATCGACCGGGTGCAGGACATTCTTGCGCAAGGTCGTATTTTTGTACTTGATATTGACGACAATCAGGTATTTTTGTCTGAACATCGTGACTATCGTTGGGATGAAAAAACATTAAACGGCGATGATCCTAAGGTAATTAAGGAAAAAGATCATACTTGCGATCAGTTTATGTATCTTTGCTTAGATAACGAACGCGACTTTGGCTTGAAGTGGTAAAGGAGGCGATGACGTGAGTGTGCTTTCAACGTTAAAGAATTGGTTCAGGAAAGGCGGTGCAAGTCTGGGCATGATAAAAAGTTTGACATTAGTCACTGATGATAGACGGATTGCAATGGATCCAGGCGAATATACGAGAATAAACGTAGCTAAAAAGTACTATTCTGATGATTTTAGACCTATCGAATTTATTAATAGTTACGGAGACAAACGCATGCGCAAATATGAGTCTGTCAATGTAACCAAGTTAGCTGCAAGAAGGTTGGCATCGATTATCTTCAACGAGAGATGCAAAGTAGAAATCGGGGATGATGAGAAAGCAAATGAATTGCTTGAACGCGTCTTTTTAGATAATGAATTCTACCTGACTTTTGAAGAATACCTAGAGAAATGGATTGCTTTAGGTAGTGGAGCTATCAGACCTTATGTACAAAATGACAAGATAAAACTTGCTTGGATCACTGCTGACCAATTTTATCCATTGCATGTAAACACAAATGAGGTTAAAGAAGCTGCGATCGCAAGTAAAATTACTGTCGTAGAAAATGACAAAAATGTCTATTACACGTTACTTGAATTTCATGAATGGCAAGGTAATAACTATGTGATCACCAATGAGCTTTACCGTTCGGATAGCGCTGATAGTGTTGGGGTGCAAGTCCCGTTAAGTTCAATTGAAGAATATGCTGATATGCAAGAAACGGCGACTTTAACAGGCTTAGTTAAACCTTTATTTGCTTTCTTCAAGACTCCAGGAGCTAACAACAAGAGGTTAGAAAGTCCGCTGGGTTTGGGGTTGATCGACAACGCAAGATCAACAGTCGATGCGATCAATCGTACCCACGATGAGTTTATTTGGGAAGTTAGATCTGGCAAAAGACGTATGGTAGTTCCTAAGTCGTGGCTAAAACGTCCAAATGCTAATTCAAGACGTAGGGACAATGATACCCATCCACCAATGTTTGATCCAGATGAGACAGTTTACCAAGCTATGTACGGTGACGATAGCGATATCGGCTTTCATGATATGTCTGTTGCGATTCGTGTGGAGCAGTATTCAAGAACAATGGAATTTTTCTTGCACGAGTTTGAAAATGAGATCGGACTTTCGCAAGGAACGTTTACTCAAAGTGCTAGCGGTATACAAACTGCAACAGAAGTAGTTTCAAACAACTCAATGACGTATCAGACTAGATCAAGTTATTTGACTATGGTCGAAAAAACGATTGCACAGCTAGTTGATGCTATTTTAGAACTTGCTCAATGTGGCGAACTCTTTAGTGATGGGAAAGCTCGTTGGACTGGTGATGTGCAAAAGGTCAATATTAACATCGACTTCAACGATGGTGTATTTATCGATCAGGATGCACAACTTAAAAACGACCTACAAGCTTTACAAGCAAGCGCATTACCGATTAAACAATTTTTGATGCGTAATTACAGCTTAGATGAAGCCACGGCTGATGAATGGGTACAACAACTTGAAGAAGAAAAAGCAAGTAGTGAGCCTGCACCAAGTGGTGAAGTAGGCTTGTTCGGAGGTGCTGACGATGGAAATAGAACAGATGTTGGCGAAAGCGGACAAGATAGCTGATTATTACGTTAAATTACAGCAAAAGATCTTTTATTTGCTGATAGACAGTTTTAAGACGACGAGACCTGAATTGATAAATCAGGATGATCCCGATAGTATTCTAGAGTGGCGCTTGCGTGCTTTATCAAAGATTGGAGCACTGACCAAAGACACTATCAAAATAGTTTCAAACACTTCTGGCAAGTCCGAAAGCTATATCTATGATTTGATCAAAGATGATGGGCTAGAAGTTGCAAAGGACATCAACGCTGAACTATCTGATGCATTGAAACAAAATAAGCCAATCAGTCCAGAAGTCAATAGCATTATCAGCAGTTATGCTGCTCAAACGTTTAGAGATATCAATAATAATGTCAATCAATCGCTGTTATCCACTAACTATTCAAAAAACGGGGCCGTGAGAGCTTATCAAGATATTATCAACCAAACGGTCTTAGAAGTCCAAACAGGTCTTAAAACTCCTGACAGAGCTTTAAAGGACAATATTTATAAATGGCGTGATAATGGCATCAAAACTAATTTGGTAGACAAAGCAGGGCACAACTGGAGCTTAGAAGGTTATACTCGTACTGTAATCCGTACTACTGCAGCTAGAACTTATAATGATCTGCGCATTCAAAGCATGAAAGATTTTGATAGCGTACTAGCGACTATGTCTAGTCATCCGGCATCAAGGCCAGCTTGTGCCCCTATTCAAGGAAAGATAGTCAATATTGTCCCAAGAGAAAGCCCCAGATGCGATCCTGAATATCCCAGCATTTATGATTACGGTTATGGTAAACCAAGCGGGTGTTTTGGTATAAATTGTGGGCATAAGCTATATCCGTACATCAAGGGTGTGTCGCATAATTTCCAAAAGCAATACGATCCTAAAGAAGCAGTCGAAAAGCAAAAGATTCAGCAAAAACAACGGTACTACGAGCGTAATATCAGACGTCTAAAGTACGACTTGGATCTTGCCAGGCGGCAAAATGACGTATCAAGCGAGAGAAAGTTTAATCAAGCCATTAGAGGGTATCAGTCTAAGTTACGAGAGATAGTGAAGAATAACGACTTTTTGACACGGCAGTATGATCGTGAGCAAATTGGTAATCCAAGGATTAGAAGCCATGAAGTATTGAAAAAAGAGTTAGCTGCGTTGCATAAAGAATATGGCCCACACGGATTTCCTAAAGATGTGCAAGAGTATAAGAAACTGTTGTATAATAAAGATACGGGAGGAATTGTCAATGCCTATGTAAAGGCGCGAAGACAAGGAATGGTAGAACCTGTCGTAACTTATCAAGACTTTATCAATATAAATCGAGAATTTGATAAAAAGATAAGTGGTTCTTATACCCAAAACGGTTTGCTAATAAAAGGGTTATCT
>ERZ772872.2264-NODE-2264-length-15910-cov-11.752949_pt1 | contig 15910 bp, 18 predicted proteins | sample MGYA00512132_ERZ772872 | MGnify/ENA primary metagenome ERZ772872 (study PRJEB29015, sample SAMEA2737724) | human gut metagenome | biome: human gut; feature: human-associated habitat; material: faeces | place: China | collected 2012 ...
GGAGCCTGTTCGATGGAATCTCCGGCTTTCCTCTGGCTTCGGTGCGGTATGGCATCGAGCCGATCTGGGCCAGCGAGATTGAGCCGTTCCCCATACTGGTATCAAAGATCCGTTTTCCCCGCATGGAGCAGATGGGGGACATTACAAAGCTGAGCGGCGCGTATCTGCCGCCTGTGGATATTATCTGCGGAGGCAGCCCGTGCCAAGATCTCAGCTGTGCTGGCTTGCGGGCTGGTCTAACCGGCGCACGATCTGGCCTCTTTATGGAACAAATACGGATCATTCAGGAGATGCGAGATGCAGATAGAAAATCTGGAAGGACAGGAATCCATATTCGGCCGAGATTCGGGATCTGGGAAAATGTCGTCGGTGCTCTCACAAGTGGGCGGGACGCTGAAACGGGTCAAAAAAAGCCTGGGGCGGATTTTCAAAAAGTCCTCGAAGCGTTCCTCCAAGTTGAAGAACCATACCTTCATGTTGTTAGACCTGAGACCGGGCGCTGGGAATATGCTGGGGGCATATTGGGAGTACGATCCTCCATGGCTTGGATCGTTTGGGATGCTCAATTATGTTCAGCTGAACATAATTTGCTTAATGTATAGTTGAAAATAATGTATAGTCACCTCCTAAAACTGATGAAAAATCAGAAAAAATCATCGTCACACTTAACATAATTCCGTATAATTTAAACAATGGCATTGCCATATCAACTAATAGGAGGAATATGCTAATGACGATGGAGCACACAGGCTCATTGAGCGAATGGCTCAGGAAAACGATCAGCAAGTTAAAGTCACACTTAGCTGAACTCGGCTACAGTGAAAGCACGATTTTAAGGTTAGACGCGACATGGAAGGAGTTGATTGTATACTGCGAAGCGCATCAGACAACTGAGTTCACCGTGGATTTAGAGCGGAGATTTGTCTGGGAACGGTATGGTGCCGATCTTGGCGATAGGGATATATCTCAGAATGTCAGCCGGGCTATTCATATGTTGGACGATTATTTACAGTATGGGATGGTCTTTAAGCAATCAAGTATCACCTTGAAGGGCTTTTCTCCAGCCTATAAGGAGCTATTTGAAGGCTTTTTGGACAGTTTGCGCCAAAACCAAGTGGCTGAAGGTTCTATCAGAACTTGGCGGAGCAGGCTATTTCGCTTTGAGTATTTTCTGCTGGAGTCCGGCATTGAGCATTTCCACCTGCTTGAGCTGCACCATGTAAATACTTATATTGAATCTTTGACTGGATTTTCTCCCGGTACGGTTGCGGCAACAATTCGCATCTTAGGCAAGCTGTTTGATTACGCATTGGCCAAAGGCTACCATTATATCAGTTACGCCAATGCTTTGCCCTGTATCAGACGGACGCATAAGTATCGCCTGCCTACTGTTTTTTCACCGGATGAGGTAGAGTGCATTCTGGCTCAGGTAGACCGATCCAATCCGTTGGGGAAGCGGAACTATGCGATCCTGTTGTTGGTTACCCGGCTGGGGCTGCGCATCAGTGACGTGCGATTGCTTCGATTCGAGAATATTGACTGGAAAAACAAGCGAATTTCAATTCATCAACAAAAAACCGGGATACCCTTAGAACTTCCATTGCTCGAAGATGTGGGCTGGGCAATCATTGATTACCTCCAGCATGGCCGCCCAGAGACAGACTGTCCATGTATATTTGTCCGGCACCTTGCACCGTTTGATGTCATGAGCGGTTCTATGCAAAGGTTGGTTTCCAAACTCGTTTCTAAAGCAGGTATTCATGTCTCTACGGATAAACCGATTGGGATGCACAGCTTCCGACACAGTGTCGCTACCTCCATGCTGAATAATGGAGCAGAATTAACTGACATTGCGCAAACGCTGGGTCATGCCACACCGGAAAGCACACAGGTATACGTTAGCCTCAATACAGAAATGCTGAGACGATGTGCATTGGAGGTGCTTCTATGAGTAAGAAGCCCTTCTTTACAGGACCATTTGCTCCAATATGCGAATCCTATGTGGCACAAAAAAGGGCATCTGGTCTGGACTATAACCAGCAGGCCAAACTGCTGCGGCTATTTGATAATTTTTGTAAAGATTATGAGATTCAGAGTTACACAATTACGAAAGAGATTGCATTGACATGGTGCAAGAAGCGCCCAAATGAGGCAGACGCCACCCGATATAGCCGAGTGAGTGAGATGCAGAGGTTTGCCCAATACCTGTGCAAACAAGGTTATCCATCCTACCTGCTTCCAGCCCTTCCCAAATGCGGAGAACAACACGTACCCTATATTTTTTCAATGGATGAGTTACATCTCATTTTTGAACAACTTGACTCACTTTCTCCGACTAACCTATCCCCTAACCGACATCTTACTATGCCACTCTTATTTCGCGTACTCTATGGCTGTGGCCTTCGAATTTCTGAAGCGTTGGCGTTACTAAAAAACGATGTGGATTTGAAAGACGGAATTTTGCACATACGGCACGGAAAGAATGACCGCGAGAGGATTGTCCCAATGTCTGCCACATTGACGGAAGAATGTAGAAAATATGCGCAGGCTGTTCATAAAAACACTGTCGAATCAACGCCGTTCTTTTATGCAAAGGGCGGGACCCCTTATACAAAATCCACCATTGGAAAGTTCTTTCGCGGCATTTTGTGGGATGTGGGGATTCCATATAAAGGGAAGCAATTTGGGCCGCGCGTGCATGATCTCCGTCATACATTTTGCTGCCATAATATCCAAAAATGGGCTGAAGCTGGACTCCCAATATACAGCAATCTACTGATTCTTTCCCGTTATGTTGGGCATACATCGATTAGTTCCACCCAGTACTATCTCCGCCTGACCGCACAATCCTTCCCCCATATCATGGATATTTGTGAACAGAATTTGGGCGGCATGTATGCTCCGTTTGACCTTGCCATGGAAAGAGAGGGATTGCAGGATGGCTAATCGTGGACCGACTTTTTTTGCCAAAACGTTATCAAGATATTTCTTTGAGTATTTACCATCTGAAAGGGGACTAAGCCAAGAAACAATTCAATCCTATCGAGACGCAATGTCCTTGCTACTGGATTTCTGTGAACGGGAACGCAAAATTCGAAGAGATAGGCTGGAAGTTAGCGATTTCAATAGAGAGCTAATTGATGCTTTTTTTCGGTGGCTGGAACAGGAGAAAGGTAACTCTATTACGACAAGGAACCAACGGCGAGCAGCAATCAATGCGTTTTTTAAGTTCCTGCAGTATGAAGATCCAGGCTTTGTACTGCTATGCCAACAGATCCGGGAAATTCCTCCGAAGAAATGTGAGCAAAGGGTTGTCCCGCATCTTTCGGAAGAAGCCATCCAAACTATTTTTGGACAGCCGAACCTTACAACGCGTGAGGGACGGCGTGACTTTGCCTTCTTGACCTTAATCTATGAATCTGCTGCTCGTGCATCTGAAATCGCTAACCTTCGCTTTGGTGATATCCGTTTTGATAAAAAATGGGCCGTTGTACATCTGAAAGGTAAGGGAAGAAAGTTCCGAGATATACCAGTTCTTCCTGTACCTGCAAAGATCTTGAAGGATTATCTGGCTGAGGAATCCCAATATCGCCAATGTGATATAGATGCCCCGCTTTTTTGCAACAGAAGCAAGGCCCCTCTAACACGGGGCGGTGTCTACTACATCATACAGAAATATGTTTCCCTTGCACAAAAGGAGAAGCCTGATTTGTTCCCAGTGCGGGTCCATCCTCATGTATTCAGACACAGCCGAGCAATGCATTGGTTAGAGGCCGGTGTGGATTTGCAATATATAAAAGACCTGTTAGGGCATTCTGACATTAAAACTACCGAGGTGTATGCCCGGCTGAACATTAAAATGAAGCAAAAGCTGTTGGAGCAAGTGCATCCGCAGCAGCTTAGTGACCAGCAGCCCTCTTGGACGGATGACGAAAATTTGATGCAATGGTTGACTCAGCTCTATATTCCAACTAAATAATTTCACAGAATAATGTAAAGCCAGCAGGAGCATTCTTGCTGGCTTTACTACACTTCAGGAGGTGACTTTACATTATTTTCTGCTATACATTAGCTCAACACTTCGGAGTGCCCCAAAGACGCCGTCGAGTGTTCCTTGTGGCAGATTTTGCAGGCTACAGCGCCATCCCGATACTCGCTATCCCAGACAGCGTGCCTGGGTATCCTGCGCCGCGCAGCCTGCCGCGGCAAATCGCTGCCACCCTTATTGGAAGCAGCTTTGCGTATGCAGGCAGGGCTTGACCCGCCTGCCCCTATGTTCGGTGAAGCGAAAGCTTATCATATCAACCAACGCAATGAAGGCATTGACCCGGACGGTGTGTCCGGTGCGTTGATGGCAACGCAGAACCTTCAAATGCAGACCTTTATCACAAATCCCGGCAGCAGTCAGAATGGTCCGCAAACGCAGATCGCATTCGCTGCCAACCAGCGGGATGAGGTGCGTGACCTGCACGATGTAGCAGGTGCGCTGCAGGCTCAGCCGGGGTTGAAACAACAAACCTTTGTCGCTGGTTTCTCTGCCGGGGCAGGTGCAAGCGCCGGAACCATCGGATATCAGGAAGGCGTATCGCCTACCCTGAAAGGCAGCCCCAGCGGGAACTGTATGCCCAGCATTCTCTGCATCAATGATCAGGGCGGGCAGATCATGGAGTTCAGCGAAAATGTCACTGGGACACTGCGGGCGCAGGAGCACGGGCACCAACCTCTGGTCCTGCGTCCGACAGGGCCCAAAGTTTATGAAAACCATGGCATTGACGGAAGATACACAGGGCCGCATGATGTAGCGCCCACCATGTCCGCCCGCTATGGGACCGGATTTTCTGAACCTCGTGCACACGATACAGATTCACACGATTGACAATGCAGAGGAGGGACACTGGTAAGAGTGTCCCTCCCGTATCGTGTTTTGTGAGAGAAACCTTTATAATGCAATTGGGCGATTAGTCCAAGTGAATTGTAACAGGAGGAAAATAATGCGGGAAGAAAAAACATTTCGTGTAGTTGTTTTTCGTTTCGAGACGGATGCCAGTACCAATTATACACGGTATATGATTACGAAAAATTATATGCCGTTTTTCCCTGGCAACCAATGGCTCGAACTGAAAAGCATACGAAAGACGAGCACTGGAAAGGAATATGCAAAGAAGCTTGTAGCGTTTTTGAACTGGTTGGATTCAAGAAAGGTCACATACGAAAATGCGACAAATCACCATGTGCGAGAGTTCTTACATGAACTCGTATTTGGTAACTTGGCGGACGAAAAAGTACTATCACTACAGTCATCGGTGGGATATTCAACATTAACAAAGTATGTCACAGTCATCACGGGTTTTTATGGCTGGCTGGATGATATGCGACAGACAGAGATGCTTTGGAAGAAAAAATCCGTACAGGCGAATTGCTCTTTTCTGTATGGACAAATCTATTCACGGGAGTATAGATATTTGATTGACGGATATGCTGCCAGGCTTAAGTCCAGTCGTGATTACACCAAATGGTACGACAAAGCAACAAAAGAATTGCTATGTAGAAACTTCAATACTCTGCGGGATGAAGCGGTGTTGCGCCTCACCTTCGAGGGATTTCGAATCGATGAGGTTCTTAGCGTTACGCTTGACAGTTATGATGCCATAGAACAGCTTGTACAGCCAACAAGGTCAAAGGGACGAGCTAATGCCAGAAATGGAGAAAATAAACTCAGGCTTGTTGCCCTCCCCAAGAAAACCTGCGAGGTTATAGACAAGTACATCCAGACTGAAAGGGCGGATGCCGAGAGTGAGAGCGGCAAACTCAGTCAGTATTTATTTATAAATCTGAACTCCGGAAAAAGACAAGGCCTGCCTATGTCTTATCATAATTACCTAAAGATATTAAAGCGGTGTGCCACTCGTGCCGGGCTCGATGCGGCGAAAATACGAACCCACAATGGGCGCAGCACAAAAGTTATGGAATTTCTTGAACATCAGTCCCTCCATCCAGAAGACAATATTACCGATGGCATTATCATGGAAAGCTTCGGCTGGAGGAGCTTTTCATCTATCGATCATTACAGGAATCATAATAATCCCATCATAGCAAAGTCAGTCATGGAAAAGCTGCATAGGGGTGGTGAGGAAAATGAGTAAAGCAAAGCCGCTCACTGCTGAACAATGCGAAGCCGCAAGAGAGGCCATGCTTACGGGACACAGTTTGTCAAAAATATCCAGATGTGCAGGGGTTGTTGCTACGATAGAGTATATGCTTAAAGACATACGCTTACTGGAAACATATTTGCAGAGGATGGCCTCTGCCATTACTCAGAAGCGAGAACAGATATCCCATAGTGCATTGTTGCTTTCAATGTTCCATTACGAAATGTCTTCTCTGTCGCTATATGATCCAGCATTCAAGGAAATGCTTCTTAAGGCTGTGGAGCAGGAACGTATTATCCAACGGAAACTTTTCGTTGCAGGTAATTCTACAGAAGTGACACCTTACCGTGATGTTTGGAAGTTATATGAGCCGTATGGGAATGTATTACGGCTCAAACGGCTTGATTTCACAGCCATCAAACGGCCTTCTCTGCGGTCTGAGGTGAAATATTATTTCTGTTATCTATTTGAACAAAGAGGGAAAGTTTATGTGCCTCTTTTTGATGCGTGTAAGCTGGCAATCAACACACTTGCAGATATTGCGCCGGAGGTCATATATTTTGCGGATATAACGGAAGGTCACATCAGGACACTGATTTTAGCCCTTGAAGCAATGCGGAAAAATGATGGGGAACCATTGTCTCAATATTACATTGCAAAATCCGTAAACGGTCTAAAACGGATCATGTGTTACCTCATGAGCACTGAACGGGACACACAAATTAGAGCGCCAAGGCCGCGCACCAATCCGTTTGATATTGTTACATTTCACAATCTTCGCCAGTTTAACACTCCTACCGAAATCATTCCGGAAGAAGTGGTGGAGCAATTGGACTTGCATCGAGAAGAAATGCCCTGTCAATACAGGCTGCTATACGATTTATTCATGAATACAGGACTGAGATTGAAAGAAGTGTACCTTCTTGAAGAAGACTGCATTGAAGAATCTCGATACCCTAATGTCTGCCAACTGAAATATATTCCGCATAAAACACTAAGTGCAAGACATCGACGCGGAGCTGGGGACTACCACAGGATCATGATACCCAAAGATATAGCTGGAAGGCTTTCCCAACATATCATTGAGGATGCTGAGGAAAGAAAAATAGCGGGGACATCGTATATTTTCCGAAGCAGAAGGTATGGGTATGAGAGAGCAGTTATTGACTCTCAACCATTTGTCAAATGCATCCGTTGGATTATCAGAAAGTATGATATATGCGACGAAAATGGAGAACTCTGGCACTTCACCATTAAACAATTCCGTAAAACCCTGGCTGTTAGGTTAATTGAAAACGGAGCGACTACTGTTGAATTAGCTTATTGGCTGGGGCACTTATGCAGCGACACGGCGGCGAAATATTATGCTGAAGTTCGTAAGAAAAAACTGGCGGAGCTAAATACTGAATTTTTCAGAAGCAAGTTTGAGTTAATCATGACCGGCGAACAGCTTGAAAATTATACGCAAGAAGAACGTAGGCTCCTGTATACGGATTTTTGCCTTGGTCAACGACGTGTGGAACTTGGATTTTGTGTTCGGAAGGTGGCAGATGGGCCGTGCGCGGACCGATGCAGCCTTTATAATTGTGTGAATTGCCGCAACTTATGCACTGGAAAACAGTATCTTCCATATTGGAAAGGTCTTCTACAGGAACAGGAGAAACTTTTAGACCGGCTGGCAGAGGTATATAAGTCGGAGAGCATTACGGATTATTCAGAATACCTGGAGTACAAACAAGAATACCGCCTGTTGGAGTCCTACCAAAGCGTCGTAAATATGATTGAGAAAGAAGGTTGTATATGAGCAGTGCTGTCATTGCTGAAAACTATAGTGCAGCAAAGTTAAAAGAATACATCTGCTTTGTCGAACAGCTTGGCTCCAATATACACTTTCACGAAAACAAGTGGGTGTGCAGTAATTTGCGCCGCAGTCCAGCAGAAAGAAGTTGTATGTTCACATTGTACTTTGACAGGATTCCGGCACTACACAGAGAAACAGTAAAGAGCTTTGCCGCCATCAGCCTTATACGAGGGAAAAAGATATCTACCGTCAAGTCGTATGTGATGGATCTCATCCGCTTTTTTGATTTCTGGTCACTTGATAAAGGCACCTTGCCGTTGAGCGGTTGCGATGAATTTGCCGTGGCCGACTTCTATCATTACCTTGAGAAAACGGAGTTTGCAGAAGCGACCCGCATTGGGATCTGGTCATCATTGAGCATATTTTTTGAAACGATGAATGATATTGATGGTGCAAGGAGTAAGAATCCATTTTCTGTATCCCCTTATCGCCACCAACGCAGGTACGATGCAAAGTATATTCCAGAATCAATTGCGATTCAATTAGATACTGCATTTAAGAACGATGAGATCGCGCTCTATCTTCGGTGCGTCTATTGGTTGCTAAGGCTAATACCTTCGCGTATCGGAGAAATCCTTGGCATGAAGATAGATTGTCTAAAAAGGTTTAACGGACAGTATGTTTTGTTTATTCCCACATGGAAGCAGAATGGAGGTTGGCAGCAACCAGCCATACGAAGTATTCACCTGGAGGACAAAGGAATTGCTGGATACCTTATAGGACTAATAAAAGAGCAGCAGGAAACGGCGCGTCAGATCCAGGAGTTTCTGCCAGAAGATAAAAAAGGAATGCTGTTTTCATACCGACAGAGTTATTGCCGTAAAGGAAAACCCACATATTCTACCAAACTCTGCTTTGTGGCATCAATATTTACTGTCAACGACCATTTTCGAAAGATATGCCGTCGTTACAACATTTCGGATGAAACGGGAAATGTCTATGTGGTGACAACGCACCAGTTTCGCCATAACGGCATCACAGATCGTTTGGCAGCCGGTTTCACCGCTGCCCAGATAGCTGAGATGACAGGCCATCACGGAGATGCCATGATCTTTAACGCCTATGCGCATTTGAATCTTATGCCAGAAACGATCCGTGAAAAGCAGAATTATGTATTAGCTGAACGGCAAGAATCGGATAAACGGTACGTGCTATTTGGCGGACGAATCCTTAATATGGATGAGCAAATGGAACAGCGGCTGATGAAAAACCTCAGAGCCCATCGCGTCCGTGGGGGTATATGCAGCGATATTACAACTTGCAAAAGTGATATGTGGAATTGCCTTGAATGTAAGGCATTTGTGGCCGATACAGAACAAACAGAATACTATCGCGAACAGATAGCTCTTTGGCGTGAAAAACAAGTACGTTTTTCGGCATTTCCAATCATTTGTGAAAATGCGAAAAGAAATGCGGGCCTGTTTGAATCCATACTAAAATCAATTGAAACGGATGTGCAGAGAAATGAAGCGAACAATACCTAAATCCCTCGTCCAGCGGCAGGAGAAAACTCGCAAGGACACCGTAGAAATGGTAACACAAGCAATTCTTGTCTTGGAGTCCCAAGGCTACAATATCAAAATCAAGGATCTGATAAGCGTAACCGGTCTGTCCCGTTCCGTTTTTGCCAAACCTCATATTCGCGAAGTGCTGGTAGAATACGGAATCATTCAAACACAAACTCCTGAGAAAACCGCAGGTGCCGAAAGCACACGCAGGATGGATAGGTTGATTGCGGAAAAGAACGGTTATATCCAACGGCTTCTCCATGAAAACGAGCAGTTGCGTTACGAGGTCGAACTTCTGCGTGGAAAAGTACATATCCTCACGCACAAGGCTGCAGCGCAGGGCGAGGAACTTTTCTAAACAAATGTAATGATAGCACGATGTGAACCGGAATGTTTTCATCGTGCTATTTATTATATAAAAAATTTGTCCCACAAACAAGGACACAACAGAAAGGAGAATGTAATCGTGTCAACAGAAAAGATAAGAAAAACAGGTGGGAACAACATTCCCCTTGTACAGCAGGAGGAGGTCATCTGCATTGCAGGCAACGCCATTGACCGCCAGCCGCAGAACGGCGGCAACGGCTTTGGATGGCAGCGGGATATTTCCTATACCCTGACCGCCACGGATCGCCACAGCGTCTATGCCCGCCAGAGGGTAGATCAGTTCAGGGATGATGAGATCGCCTCCACGGAGAGCGCGCGGCAGCACAAGGACGCTACAGACCTCATCTGCCAGCCAACCTCTGCTTGGGATGCGGACTGCCGGAATCTCATTCGCCGCCTCACACCGCTGGAGTGCGAACGGCTCCAGGGCTATCCGGATGGCTGGACCGATGTTCCCGGCGCTTCGGACTCCGCGCGCTATAAAGCCCTCGGCAACAGCGTCGCCATCCCCTGCGTGGAATACCTCATGCAGCGGGTGGCTATGGTCATTACGCTTGGTTTGGAGTGGGAGTTTTAGTTGGCCTTGGTAATAGCTTTTGCACTTGCTTTCGGGTATCTTAGCTTTACCATCAAAGTGACTGGAGGAACTGCTATGGCAGAAAAAACGCGCAACCTCTGCGCGGAAATTCCTTTGGAGCTGCATACCAAAGTACGGCAGCGACAGGCGGAATCCGGCGAGACCCTAAGCCGGTACATGACCGCGCTCATCACAAAATTTTATGAAATGGAGGAACGGCAGACGATGGAGAAGGAAGTAACAAGACCTGTCTGTGTGCAGGTGCCGGTAGAATTGTTCGAGCAGTTCAAGACGTATCTGAAACAGCACGGGATGACGCAGAAGGACTTTGTCATCCGCTGCATCCAGCAGGCGCTGGCGGAGGACGCCGGCGCTGGTGAAGAATAAGAAATACATCGCGCGAACCGCTGCTGAGATTCTCGGCAGCGGTTTTGCTTTGGAGGAACAAAATGTTTATTTACCCCGAAAACTTGAAAGCCAAGCCCATGCTGTGGCTCTGGCTGCTGCGGGACATCGGCGTCATCGGCATCGGCGCTCTGCTCTCTGTGCTGGCGCTGACGCAGGGGCTTGGCATGGGCTTGCTGGTGGTCACGGCGCTGTATGCCTTCCTCACCATTCAGGTGGATGGCTCCAGCATTCTGGATTTCCTGCGCCGTGCCGCCCGCTTTCTCTTTCTATGCCAACAATATTACGAATGGAGGCAGGATCTATGAATCGGAAACAGAAAAAGGAACTGCGCCAGCGGCAGTCGACCCGGCAGCTCATGGGCATCGTCCGTGTGACGCCCCACGGCATCGTGACAGATTCCGGAGAGCGGGTCTTCTTCCTGATCCAGCCGGACAATCTCTCCGTCCTGTCCCCGGAGGTCATCCGGGGCCGCGTCCGCTCCCTGACCATGCTTCTCAGCACCCAGCCCTCGCTGGAAATTCTGGCGCTGGACTCCCGCGAATCCTTCCAGCGGAACAAGGAGTATTACCTGCGGCGACTGGAGGAGGAAACGGAGCCTGCCGTGCGGGAGCTGCTGGAGCGGGACATGGCCCATTTGGACGCCATTCAATTCTCCTCTGCCTCCTCCCGCAAATTTGTGCTGGTGCTCCCACTGGATGAAAAAGCCGGTGCGGACGAAAGCGCGCTGCGGCAGTTGGAGAAAGCCATCTGCGACCACGGGCTCCGTGTGCGTCTGGCGGAGGAGCAGGATGTGAAGCGCCTGCTGGCGATCTACTACCGGCAGGATCTCACCACGGAGGTATTCCGTGATTTCGATGGAGAGGAGTATGTACATGGCTAAGAAGAAAGCAAAGAAGAAAAAGAAAGCGCCAGAGCAGATCCAGCGCCCCAAAGATTTTCTGGACATGATCGCGCCGGCGGCGGTGAAGTTCAACACAGACCACTTCATCCTTGGCAGCCGCTATCACACGGCGATGGCGCTGAAAAGCTACCCGCCCATGACGGATGAGCTGGCGCTGCTACGGGGCCTTGGCGATATGGGCGGCGTCAACCTGCGTCTGACGGCGCGGCAGGTCACGCCCGCCGAGGAGGATGCCATCCTCCATGCCGCCACCAACAAAAGCCGCATGGAGCGGAGCAACACCAACGATTACAAGCAAAGCGTCACGGCGGAGGCCAACCTGCGGGATATGGCGGAGCTGCTGGCAAAGCAGCGGCAGGAAAAGGAGCCGCTCATCCACTGCGGCGTGTATCTGGACATTGCCGCGGCAGACACGGAAAAGCTGCGCACGGCGCGGGACACGGTATCCGCCCAACTGGTGCGCTCCCGCATGGGCGCCGATCCGCTGCTCCTGCGCCAGCGGGAGGGCTTTCTTTCCGCCAACCCCGCGGGCGGCAGCCAGCTCGCCAATTTTGCGGAACGTGTTCTGCCCGCCAGAAGCGTTGCCAATTTATATCCCATGAACTATTCCGGCAAAACTGATCCCAGGGGCTTCTTCATTGGCCGGGACAGGTTTGGCTCCAACATCATCGTGGACTTCGACCGCCGTGCCCCTGACAAGACCAACGCCAGCGCCCTCATCCTCGGCAACACTGGGCAGGGCAAAAGTTATCTTCTGAAGCTCCTGCTCTGCAATGTGCGGGAGGCGGGCAAAAGCGTGATCTCTCTGGACTCCGAGCACGAGATGGAGGACGAGTGCCGCGCCCTGGACGGCTGCTTTTTGGACTACTTAAGCGGGCAGTACCGCATCAACCTGCTGGAGCCTCGCTGCTGGGATGATGGCAGCGGGCCGGAAGACCCGGACGCGCCGGACGCTTTCCGGGGGACGCTGCTCTCCCAGCACATCTCTTTCCTGCGGGATGTGTTCCGCGTCTACAAGGGCTTTGACACACCCCACATCGACACGTTGGAGCTGATGGTAGAGCGGCTCTATCAAAAGTGGAACATCACCGACCGCACGGACTTCGCGTCGATGCAGCCGACCGATTACCCCATTCTCTCCGACCTCTACGATGCCATTCAGGAAAGCTACGACCATTACGAGGCCGCAGATAGCCTCTACCCGCGGGAAATGTTGCGGGATCTGCTGCTGGGGCTTCACTCCATGTGCCGCGGCGCGGACGCCCGGTTTTTTAACGGTCATACCAACATTACAAACTCCAAATTCCTCGTCTTTTGTGTCAAGGGATTGGATAACATGGCGGAAAACCTGCGGAACACCCTGCTGTTCAGTCTGCTGTCCTATATGTCGGATCAGCTTCTGACGCTGGGCAATTCCGTGGCGGCCATTGATGAGCTGTACCTGTGGCTGTCCGATCCCACCGTCATCACCTACATCCGCAACGCGCTTAAAAGAGTACGAAAAAAGGAATCCGCCCTGTTCCTTGCCAGCCAGAATCTGGAGGACTTCACCCAACCGGGGATACGGGAGCTGACGCGCCCCCTCTTTTCCATCCCCGTCCATCAATTTATCTTTAACGGCGGCAATGTGGATAAGAAGTTCTTCATGGATAACCTCCAGCTGGAGGAGTCCGAATATGCCCTGATCCGGGACCCGCAGCGCGGCTCCTGCCTCTACAAGTGCGGCAACGAGCGGTATCTCTTGCAGGTGCGGGCTCCGGAGTACAAGCAGACCATCTTCGGAACGGCAGGTGGACGGTAATGGCAGTACCCGTCGCGGCTCTGGCAAAGATCGCCGCTGCCGCTCTCTCGGACGAGGACTCCCGGAAAAGGCTGGGCTGGATCGTGGCGGCGATCTGTTCACCATTGATCCTGACGCTGGCGCTGATCTGCTCTCTGCTCTCCGGCAGCGCGGAACATAACAATTCCGCTGTTCTGTTGTGCTTTCATGGTGGAGATATTCCGGGCAAAACGCCTGCGGAATATGTTGCTTACATCGAAGATATGCGCCGCAGCTTTACGCTGCTGGACGACGCCATCGCCGCCGTTAATGACATGGTAGAGGGTGAAAGTAGCCTTGACGGTATCCGCGTCAAGGCTGTTTTCTATGCCATTTTCTTTGGAGAGGACACACCGAGCCGCCGAGCGCACCGACAGTACGTGGACTGCTTCGTGACCTACGAGAAACGTACCCGCACCGTCACCGATGAGGACGGGACGGAAACCGAGGAGAGCTACACCGTGGCGATTCCCGTTATGGACATGGTGGAGGTCTACAGCAATATTGAAAACACTCTTCACTTGGAAATATCTGCGGAGCAGAAGTCCAACGCCGACAGTGTCTACAACCTCGTCCGCTATGGCGTTGCCGGAGGTTCGGAGGGCTGGATTCCCGGCGCGGATGTGCCATTTATTGGCGCGGACGGTTTCTGTTCGCCCATCGGTTCAGGCTGGGAGCGCCGTGTCACCTCTGAATTCGGCAACCGCATCGATCCCATCACCGGGAAGCGCAAGGGGCACACCGGCATGGACTTGGCAGTCCCCACCGGCACGCCCATCCGCGCCGCGCTGGGCGGAACGGTGACGGTCTCCAAGTACAACGCCGGAGGCTACGGCTATTATGTCATAATCGACCACGGCAACGGACTCACCACATTGTACGGTCACTGCTCTCAGCTTTTGGCGAGAGTGGGACAAACCGTGCAGGCGGGAGACATCATCGCCCTCTCCGGCAGCACCGGGCGCTCCACCGGGCCGCACCTCCACTTCGAGGTGCGCGTCAACGGGGAACGAACGAATCCGAGGGCGTATCTGCCAAAAGGCTGAAAGGAAAACTAATTATGAATACTGCAGTAAAACCAATCACACCGGAGCGTGAGCAGGAGTTGGTTGCGAAGCTCGTGGATTTTCTCAGCAGCCGCTACGATGCTGGGAATCTCTATGACATTCTGCGTCACGGACTCGGCATGGATCACAGCGACATGGAGGCGCTGGGCTTTCAGCTCCGCGATTACTACGAGGAGGTATGATCATGAAAAAGGAAAATGTCACGATCACATTCGAGAGTGAGCAGCTTGCCGCTCTCGAATTTTCGCTCAAAAAGAAAAATACCAGCGTGCAGGCGCAGCTGGAGGAACTGCTCAAATGTCTCTACGAATCCGAGGTGCCGGAGCCGGTGCGGGAATATCTCGCCAGCCGCACAGCGCCTGCTGCCCGCCCCCGCCGTCCGGCAAGACCGGCGAAGCCGCAGCCGCGGGTGGAGCCTCTCTCTGTGTTGGCGTCACCTGACGCTTCTGAAAAGGCTGGTGGTTGAGATGGCACGGCAGGAAAAAATCGTGCTGTGGATCGACCGGCGCTGGTTGACCGCTATCGAAAAGCGCCTCAACGGTCAGACGCTGCAGGAGCACATGGAAGATGTGCTGGATGAGCTTTGCAATCAACTGCCGGAGCGGGAGTACGCTCGGATCAGTAAAGCAATTCAGGCGGAAAGCACTGCCGCTCGTGAGCGGGAAGAAGCAGCGCAGACATGGTCTGCCTACCGTGTACTCTAAAACGGTGAGGAATGGTGCTTCAAAGTCGCGCCCGGTGAGGAACTGCTGAATGCCGCTGAAAGACTGAACCGTTACCTGAAAGAGCCTCCCGACACAGGCAGCAAATTCATTCGTCTTTTCTCCTGTGGGACGCTGCTCACATCGGAGGAATATCAGCAGATGATTGCGGAGCGCATGGAGAACACCGGCAAGGTGCGCGGCGTGTTTGAACTCGACTTTGACAAACGGGAGTTCTCTGCCGTTCACATCATGGATGGCTGGCGGACCTGGGCGATGCGGGATGTGTCAGCGGCGGTGTACCATGCCACCCGGTCGCAATTCGCGTCGAGCGATGATAAGTGGCGCAAACTGCTGGATCATCTGAGCGGTAAAGAGATCACCTCGGCGGGACATCTCTCCGTGCGAAATTTCTCTTTCGGTGACGAGATCATCGAATCGGACGGCAAGCTCAATTTTTATGTACAGACGGAGTTCGATGTGGACGCTGCCTTCGGAACCTTCGTCCTCACGGACAAAAACGATGACTGGC